>Ga0209555_10000773_pt1 | contig 26078 bp, 29 predicted proteins | sample SaaInl85LU_5_DNA_FD_184643 | JGI IMG/M metagenome (GOLD analysis project Ga0209555, IMG submission 184643) | Marine microbial communities from expanding oxygen minimum zones in the Saanich Inlet - ESP_85LU_5_DNA (SPAdes) (version 2) | ecosystem: Environmental > Aquatic > Marine > Intertidal... | reverse complement strand
TGGAGCCATTGCTGTCGCTGCCTACTCGTACATGGCACTGGTGCCGTTGATTCAGCCACCCATCATGCGTTTACTAACGACTGAAGCTGAACGCAAGATCTCGATGCATCAGCTAAGACACGTCTCGAAGACTGAGAAGATCTTCTTCCCAATCATTCTTTTGATCTTGGTTGCGATGCTACTGCCCGACGCGGCCCCGCTCTTGGGTATGTTCTGTTTTGGTAACCTGATGCGGGAATGTGGTGTCGTTGATCGCTTGAGTGATACTGCCCAAAACGCACTGATCAACATCGTTACCATCTTCCTGGGCCTATCAGTCGGCTCTAAGCTGAGCGCAGATAAGTTCTTAGACTTGAACACATTGGGCATTCTCCTGCTCGGTATTGTTGCCTTTGGTATCGGTACCGCGGCTGGCGTATTGATGGCCAAGCTGATGAATAAAATGCAGGGTGGTAATGCTATTAATCCGCTCATAGGATCAGCCGGTGTTTCTGCCGTTCCTATGGCTGCACGAGTGTCCAACAAACTGGGTCTTGAGGCCAATCCCCAGAACTTTCTTCTGATGCATGCGATGGGACCAAACGTCGCTGGCGTTATCGGTTCCGCAGTCGCCGCAGGGGTCATGATCAAGTTCGTGGGCTAAGTCCAGCTTTATTGCAAAGCCGAGCAACTGCTCGGCTTTTTTACGTCTGCTAAAAGAGTATATTGGCTGAGTGCGCTGATATACTTAATCGCACGACTAACGAACTCCGAAAGAGATATTGCAAGGATGCCAGCAGATCAGTCCCCCACTCGTTTTCAACCGCTCTATGTTCAGGTAAAAGAGCATCTTTTGACGCGCATAGTCGAAGGTTACTGGTTACCAGGCAGTTTGCTACCGAGCGAGAATCAGTTAGCTGGTGAGTTGGGAGTCAGTCAGGGAACAGTGCGCAAAGCGCTGGATGAGATGACTGCTGAGAAGGTGGTTGTTCGCCGCCAAGGGCGCGGCACTTTTGTTTCGGAACATACACAGGAGCAGGCGCTATTTCATTTTTTTCGCCTTGCGGATGCTGAGGGCGTCTCGCCCGCACCCAGCAGTGAGGTAATCAGTGTAAGTCAAAGAGAAGCAACCTTGGACGAAGAGGCTAAATTAGAGCTAAAAAGCGGAGAGCAGGTCGCTCTGATAGAGCGCGTACGTTTGTTGGCCGAACAGCCGGTCGTACTGGAGACCGTGGTACTCAGTTGCGCAAATTTTCCGAATATTGCCGCTCAACAACCGTTGCCAAATACGCTCTACACGCTATATCAGAGTCAGTATGGTGTGTCGATACTGACAGCAAAAGAGAACATCACCGCTGTGGTTGCAGATAAAAAAGACGAAACACTTTTGAAGGTGCCTAAAGGCAGTGCACTGCTTCGGATTGAGCGCTTGGCATTCTCTATTGATGGTCGACCCGTTGAGCTAAGATACAGCCGGTGTACGACCAACCAATACAGTTATCAGATTGAATTGACATAAAAAAGGCCGCAATTGAGCGGCCTTTCTTAATTGAGAATCAGGCTCGCTTTAACAGCGCTTGCCAGTCGATGCTCAACTTGTTTTTCAGAACGTCAGATAGAGCTTTGAACATTTCTGCGATAATAGCCCCAGCAGCTTCATTGCGGTAAGCACGCGCCAGTTGCAGGTAGTCAGACTCTGAGTAGTTTGACTCAGAAAAAACTCGGCTGTTGTCTACGCTAGATGAAAAATTATCCATAGGTTACCTCCACATTGCCGGTGCAGTATGCGCGCAGGCTGTGCGGTGAACAAACGAACTTTTTCGATTGATCAGATGAGAAAAACTAAGGGGACAAAGCAGTCAGCTAGCATGCTGAGTTTTTATGGAAGTCTGATGCAGGACTAGCACTCATGCCGTCCTGCACCGGTGTCGCATATTAGCTAAATTCGAGTAGTACTTTAGCGGCTGAAACTTCGTTGTTTGAAAGACGTTCAAACCAAATCTGACCATCGCTTACCGGCTCGACCTGATACCAATCAAGTGCACCAAACCGGTCCTCAACCATCGCTTGTACAACCTCTTTGAAGTGCTCCATTGTGTAGGTATAGCTACCAATGAATTTTAGCTCTTGAAGCGTAGTACGTCGTATATCAATGCCGTCCTGTGCGCTGCCAAGGCCTATATGAACAAGGGTACCACCCGGGCGCAGGCGTTCACTGGCCAAGGCCCTGGTTGGGGCAATGCCTACAGCATCAATAACCGCATCGATGATCGGTAGATCAAGCTGATCAAGCTCACTGGGATCAACTGCAGTGAGGCCTTGGCGCTCGGCATTGGCGCGTCGACCAGGTTGAGTCTCTACGACCCAAATGTTTTTAATACCAAGTGCGCGCGCTGAGAGAGCTGTACCTAGGCCAACTGCCCCAGCTCCGCAAACAATCAGATTGATATCGGATAGCGGCATCCCAGTAGAGCGTTCAGCTAGACGGACAGCGTGCCAACCACAAGCTATCGGTTCGCAAAGAGCGGCTTTGCGCATGTCAAAATCTTGCGGGAGCTCAATCAGATTTTTCTTGGGCATTGCAAAGAACTCAGCAAAGGAGCCGGGTCTTGGTGCCATCGAGATTATTTGTCTGTCGGGGCAGAGGTTGTCCTCTCCTCGGAGGCAGGCCGGGCAGGCACCGCAAATGACCAGCGGATTCACCACAACGGCTCTCTCTTCACCGTCTAGCTCGGCAAAACCTGAAACTTCGTGACCGAGTATCAGGGGGGCAGGACGTCGCTCATCCTTGCCGTGAAAGGCGTGCAGGTCTGAGCCACAGATGCCGGCAGACACCACCCGAACTAGCACCTCGCCATCAGCAATGGAGGGTGTATCTATCTCTTTATATTCGAGGGTACTGTTGCCCTCATAGACTAGCGCTTTCATTTGGCAGTAAAGCCCCCATCAACATACAGAATTTGTCCTGTTACATAGTCGCTTGCGGGTGAGGAGAGAAACATCAATGGTCCGACTAGATCATCAAGCGTGCCGTTGCGCCCGATACAAGTCTGAGCCGCAAGTTGATCGACTAGATCACTATTTTCGAAGACTCGCTGTGTTAGCGCAGTCGGAAAGAATCCAGGCCCTATTGCGTTTACTCCAACACCGTCACGTGACCACTCTTCAGCCATCGCCCGGGTTAATTGCGCTACACCACCTTTAGTTGCGCCGTAGGCAATACCGTTTGGAAATGCCCTCTCGCTCTGCAGTGAAGCGATATTTATTACCCGCCCCCAACCACGTAGACGCATACCTTTGGCCAAGCCCTGCGCCAAGATGTAAGGCGCGGTTAGGTTCAGGTTGAGTGTCATGTTCCACTCGTCTAAACCTAGATTGTCCGAGTTTTTGCGAGGGTTCACACCAGCGGCGTTGACGAGTATGTCGACCTGCCCGAAAACGTCTACCAGTTGTTGTGGCAGGTTCTCAATGCTTGCGATGTCACTCAGGTCTGCAGGCATATGGACCAGATGTCCGACGTGATCATTTGCCAGATCTGTTAACGGACCCGGTGTGCGTGACACGGCGATCACCTTGGCTCCAGCATCGAGATAAGCCTGCACAAAGCGCAGGCCTATCCCGCTCGAGCCGCCTGTGACGACGGCTACACGGCCACGAACTTGGAAGCTCGCTTCCATTTATTGACCTACCAGGTCGAAGGTTTCATTCGGGAAGAACTTCTCAAGACGAATATCCGCCGTACGAGCGTGGCCTTCCATGCCCTCCAGTCGCGAGATACGTGCCGTTGCAATCGCAACATCTTTCATCGCATCCATGTTAGAACGCTGCCAGGTAACCAGCTTCATGTATTTGTGAACTGATAGTCCACCCGTGTACTTGGCTGCACCGGAGGTAGGCAGTACATGGTTAGGACCAGATGCTTTATCGCCGAAGGCTACAGTTGTCTCCACACCGAGGAAGAGAGAACCGTAACAGGTGAGGCGGTTTAACCACCAGTCCAAATCGTCTGCCTGCACGGTTAGGTGCTCTGGCGCGTATGAGTCAGATACCTGAGCCATCTCTTCGCGATCGGCACAAACAATGACTTCTCCATAAGCGTCCCAGGCTTTTGTAGCGTTCTCGCGGTTTAGATCTGGCAGAGTCTCGATCTTCTTCGGAACCCACTCTAAAACCTGCTCGCCCAGTTCACGGCTGTCAGTTACCAACCAAACTGGAGAGTTGTAGCCGTGCTCAGCCTGTCCAACTAGGTCAGCGGCGACGAGCTCAGGGTCAGCGTTGCCATCAGCAAGAATAAGTGAGTCAGTTGGGCCGGCGAACATATCGATACCGACGCGACCAAACAGGATACGCTTAGCTTCAGCTACAAACTGGTTGCCCGGGCCAACCAGGATATCTGCTTTCGGTAGACCGAAAAGACCAAAGGCCATTGCAGCAATACCCTGTACCCCGCCAAGGGCAACGATCTTATCCGCACCACACAGGTGAGCGGTATAAATGATAGCCGGATGGATACCGCCGTCTGGACGCGGTGGAGAGCAGGCTACGATCTCGTTGCAGCCCGCAACCTTAGCGGTAGTTACGGTCATCAGAGCAGAGGCCACGTGAGCGTAGCGGCCACCCGGTGCGTAACAACCCGCAGCCTGAACAGGGATGGCTTTCTGGCCGGCAATCAGACCTGGAATAATCTCTACTTCGGTGTCAACGATCGTGCTTTTCTGCGCTTCCGCGAACTTTTTAACGTTGGCATGCGCGAAGGCAATATCATCTTTTAGTTTCTGCGGCACTTTGGCACAGGCAGCATCAATCTCTTCCTGAGTCAGTACAACGTTACCGTCGTAACCGTCAAACTTATCGCGGTAGCGCAAGCATGCTTCATCGCCTCCCTGCTCAATATCGTTGAGGATATCCTGCACAAGGGCAGAAACGTCACTCTGGTTAGCGGTTGAGGAGATCTCAGCTTTTTTCAGGTACTCGATAGTCATATTAGGGGTCTCTTACTTGTAAATATCAGGTAGCAAAGATGTAGATAGCTCTGGAACGTAACCAATCAGCAGCGTTACGCCCAACATAAACAGTACGAATGGAATCGCACGGTATGAAATCTTCAGTATTGATTCGCCGGTTAAACCAGCAACTACGAATAGGTTTAAGCCCAGTGGCGGCGTGATAAAGCCGACGCCTAGAGTGGTGATCATCATGACGCAGAACTGAATCTCGTTCATGCCGATCTCCATCGCTAGTGGATGGAGTAGCGGAGCTAGAATCACGATATTCGGTGTGGTCTCCATAACACAGCCAGCAACCACCAAGATGCAGATCATCAGGAAGATAATCATCTCGGGCGATTCAGTCATAGAGGTGACCGCATAAACGAAACCTTGAGGTACACCCATGATCGCCAATGCCTGTGCAAGCGGCAGAGAGAACGCGATAATAGGGATAATGACGCCGTTCACTTTTGCTGAACTAATTAACATGTTCGGGAAGTCACTTAACTTCAAAGTGCCAAGAATAAATCCCAAAATGATAGTAACAACGACCGCAATAGCACCGGCCTCTGTGGGTGTCAGGCTGCCAGAGAAGATTCCTGTGAATATAATTACCGGAACAATGAACGCATACCAACCGTTTTTGATCGATTTTCCGACGTTGGCAGCCCACTCGCGACCGGTCAGTCGATCACTGTTCTCCCAGTTGTTTAGTCGGTTCATCACGGTGTTGGTTGCCAAGATCGAGAGCAGGATTAGCACACCGGGGATAACAGCGGCCTGGAAGAGTGTACTTGCAGAAATACCCAGAACCAGGCCGATAATGATGTATGCGATTGAAGGCGGTATCAGTATGCCCGTACAGGCACCCGCTGCAACCAGTGCACAGGCATAGGGGCGTGGGTAGCCAGACTCTACCAACCGGTTGATAGTCATGCGCCCGACTGCTGCTGCGCCGGCCGCGTCTGAGCCAGATATCGCCGAGAACATGCCACAAACAAGTACGGTTGCCGAACCGAAGCCGCCTCGTGTCCAGCAGGTCAACGCCTCGGCCACATCCAGAAACTTCTTACTGAGTCCTGTGCGAACTAGAACATCACCCGTTAATATGAAGAGTGGGACTGCGGTTAGCGCGAAATGATCGATACCGTCAAAAAGAGATTCACCTACTAGGGAAAGCGGGAGATCACCAGACATAATCAGCATTGTAATCGCTGCGACGCCTATACTGGCCCAAACCGGCACGCCAATGGCTACGAAAAGCACGAACAGAATTAGAGGTAGGTAGAAGGACCAACCGAGCTCAACTGTCTGCTCCGCGAGCATTAAATAGTTCATTTTTTATCTTCCGATTCAAACAGAGTTCCGCCCTCGTAGACGGCTTCGCCTCTGCGGATATCTCTGATGTCGCGCAGCATTGATTGAACAATCCTGATACAGACAAGGCCAAAACCGACTGGAACTGCGGCTAAGAAGAGCGCAAGCGAGATGCGCAGACCGTGGGTTACACTCTCGAACTTGAAGGCAATCCAAACGGACTCAATTGAGTAGTAGAAGGCTAGCATGGATACCAACAACATTATGAAGTCGCTGATCAGGTAGAGGCCCGCTTTGATGCGAGGTGATACAAAGTTGTAGAGCACATCGATGCGAATGTGTGCACGATCTTTGACCGCGGCCGATGCACCGATCCAAGCAAGGTAGATGAAGCTGTAGCGAACGATCTCTTCGCCCCATACCGAGGAGTAGGCAAACAGCTCGCGACGTATTACTTCGACGGCCATAGTAACAACCAACATGGTGTAAAAAACGAGCAAAGCCCATCTCTCAACGTTTTTATCTAACGCTGACCACATAGTATTCTCCAGAAAGTGTGACCGGCCCCGTTGGGGCCGGTCGTATTCGACGGCTTAAGCGTCGTGGACGTAGTAACGGCTAGCCTGCATGGTGCCTTCAGCAAGTTTGTTGAAAGCGTCCATTGAACCAGCGAGTTCAACTTTAAAGCTGTCCCAGTCGCTGTTCTGGTAACCACCAACAGATTCCCACTCAGATAGCTGAGCAGCGCTCAACTGGTGGAATTCAACGCCTGACTTGCGCAGTTCTGCCATCGCAAATGCGCGCGCTGCAGGAACCTTAGCGAGGTTCTGCTGAGTGTTCATCTCACCAGCAAACTCGATGCCTTCCTGAACATCTTTCGGCAGGCTGTTGAACCACTCCAGGTTTACAGAGAATACCTGAGCATCTGGCACTGCCTGGGTGAAGGTTACATGGCTCAGAATGTCTTTGAAGCCGAATACGTGCAGAGCGCCTACTGATGGATCTAGCGCGTCCGCAACACCCTGTTTGATTGCAGACGGTGTTTCACCCCATGCAACTGGCGTTGGGTTAGCACCGACCATGCGGTAGTACTGCTGCAGCATTTTTGAACCAGGAACTCGGAATTTCACGCCAGCGAGATCGCTAGGCATGATGACCTTGTTGCCACCTTTGCGTACTGCGACTACGCGTGGATCGATTACAACGTAGTTAAGAACTTTGAAGCCGTTCTTCTCTACGAGTGGGTGCACAGTGTTTTTCCACACGTCTGACTGGGTCAGGTTAGTGAACTTCTGGTTGGCACCACAGAAGTATGGCAGGTTGATAAGGTCGGCAGCCGGAGCAAAAGGCGCAAAGTTAGCCAAGGAGTGCTGTGCACACTGGATTGTGCCGTTCTGTACTTTCTGAGCGAGTGCACCACCAGCACCAAGCTGACCGCCTGGAGCAAGTTTCACATATACCTTGCCGTTGGTTGCGTTCTGGATGTTCTCTTTAACGTCGAGCTGCATAATTGGGTAGCTGCGGCTAGCGCCGAGTACGTATGCAGTTGCAAGTGTCATAACATGATCAGCGGCTTTTTCGCGATCACGCTCTTCTTTAGCTGTCTGCGCCATTGCCTGTGGAGACAGCAACATGCCGCCTGCACCAGCCACAACAGCTGCAGTGAACCCAGCGGAGCCGGCTAGTTTAAGAAAGTTACGGCGTTCTTCTTGAAAGATTTTATTTTTATCTGACACGATCATTTTCCTCAGGGTGTTATTGGTTGTTGGCCCGTTTCTCGGCGGCCAGCATTGCTGCAACGAACACAAGCGTTGCTGCGAACAACACCAGTGCTTCACCTACATCCGACAGGAAAGCATTTCCCGCGAATGCCCCAAGCAGAACGTTAAAAAAGAAAACAACAAAAAGGGCGGCTGAGATAACAACCAAAGATTTCAAAGATGTCATGCGGCTACCTGTTTTATTGAATTTTTTATTGCCTGCAGAGTTACTTTAGTCTTAACTGTAAACCAAATGCAAGCGCTTACACGAAAAAATGTAACCGCTTACATGGGTTTTTTGCAAGCGGTTGCATTTGATACCCTGTAAGATATTGAATCCAAAGTTGGTTTTAAGCAGATGGCATCCACCGAAGAGAACGAAAAAAATTTAGCTCGCCCCACGGCTCAGGATGTTGCTCGTCTGGCTGAAGTGTCGACGGCGACCGTTTCTCGATTCTTCAGTCAGCCAGGCCGCATACGAAAGCAGACAGCAGAGAGAATCTCGAAGGCCATTGAGGTTCTTGGCTATGTACCCGATCTCAATGCACGAGCGCTAGCCAGCCGCAGAGCCGATGTAATAGGTGCTGTCGTGCCAACGCTGGAAAATGCCATATTTGCCGAGGGCATAGAGGCGATGCAGGCTTGGCTGAATAATCGCAGTATTACTTTGCTGGTCTCCAGCTCAAACTATAATCCGGACCGCGAATATCAGCAGGTTCAACGACTCATCGCACATGGAGTCGCAGGTCTGCTACTTATCGGCACTGCGAGGCATGATAAAACGCGGCAACTCATCCATGCTCGTAAAGTTCCGTACTGCTTGTCATGGTGTTACCGCAGCAGTAACGAAGAGCCGCAAATCGGTTTTGATAACTACTCTGCAGGGGCAGCTATGGCAGCCGAGATTCTTGCGCGTGGCCATAAGAAGATCGGTATTGTCTCAGGTGTTAGAGACTGGAACGATCGCGCAACCGATCGCGTGCAGGGGGCTCTTGATGCATTTGCCGCCGCTGGCGTTGCGGTAGCAAACGACGCTCTGATAGAGGTGACATACAACCACGAGCTGGCGGCATCTGCGCTCGAGACTCTGTTACAGCGTCACTCTGATTTGACCTGTGTCTTTTGTGCAAACGATGTTGTTGCGGCTGGTGCCCTAAGGCAAGCTCACATCATGGGGCGCAAAGTACCTGAAGATCTATCCATCACTGGTTTCGATGACATCGCGATGGCCCAAGTTCTAACTCCTGCGCTGACAACCGTCAGACTCCGTCACAAGTTGATGGGTGAGCTGGCTGGTGAGCGCCTTCTTGAGGCGGTTGAACTCGGGCATAAAGTTCGTCCAGAAAACATCCCTTACTCTATCGTTATTCGTGATTCGCTGGGCGACTGTCCAAACACTTAACACTTGTTTAAGAACATTTCACTGTACCCCCAAGAGCTTCCTGCGAATACTAAGTGCGAAGTTTACCTAGCGCCGTGCGCGCTATTGCGAGGGGAGTGATTAAATTGCTGCACCAACTCTATATTCACGGCAAGTGGGTTTCGGGTACTCGTGGGCTTACCAAGCCTGTCACTAATCCCGCCAATGAGCAGATTGTCGCTGAGGTTGCACAAGCGCAAGCAGAGGATGTTGAGGCAGCAGTGAACAGCGCCAACCTCGGCTTTAAAATTTGGCGATCGGTCTCTCCGTGGGAACGAAGCAAGATACTGAATCGAGTTGCTTATCTCATCGAAGTTCCTGCCGATGTTATCAACGGCGTTAAAAAATTTGTGATTGATAAGGTGATGGAATCGGGTGGTAAGGTCTGCCCACCAACGATTGTCGGGGTTGGTATTGGTGGTACCTCAGATCTATGTACCAAGATCGCAAAACTGGCTGCGAGTCGACCTTTGGGATCGGTTTGTGATGACCCCGAGGGTGCAAAGCTTGAAAAAGAACTATCTGAAGCGATCAACAGCCTTGGCATTGGGGCTCAAGGACTCGGCGGCAACAGCACCGCCTTTGCCGTTCATGTTGAGACTGCCGCAACACACATCACAATGAATCCGGTCGCTGTAAATATTATGTGTAACTCGGCTCGCCGTGCGCAGGCGCGTTTCACAACCAACGGCGTTGAGTACGGATTTTAGAGGGATACACATGGCTCATTACACAATTGAAATGCCCTGCTCTGAGGAGGCGATTCGTGAGCTAAAGATCGGCGACACGGTTACCCTGACCGGTTGGCTTCATGGCATTCGCGATGCGACTCAAATTCATATGTTCGATAGAGGGCGCACCACCAAGTTTGATCTGAATGGACATGCGGTTATTCACACTGCACCAAACGTTAGAAAGGTTGAACCGCGCGAAGACTGCCCTGCCGGCTATGAGATCGTGTGTGTAGGGACAACGACCTCCATGAGAATGGAGCGCTTTACTGCACCGTTGATGTTGCGTGAGGGGGTACGGTTCATTATTGGAAAAGGTGGTCTAGGGGATGATTCCCGCGATGCGTTCAACGAGCTGGGAGGGGTCTATCTGGCAATTGTTGGCGGCACCGCGGCGCTTGAGACTACATGGATAGAGCAGATCACTGATGTTGATATGGACGACCTTAACCCCGAAAGTCTTTGGAAATTCAAACTTAAAGAGTTCGGCCCCTTGCTAGTTGCGATGGATAGTCACTGTCAAAGTATGTATGACGAAGTACAAGTCAGCGTTGAGCAGAATAGGGTGAAGGCGTTAGAGCGCATGGGTATTCCCGTTTAATGCTCAAATGATAGCCCGAGATTAGTGGCCTCACTGCGCGTTTAGACGGTGCAGCTGTTCAAGAATACGTGGATCAAGATCGATCCCTTCGGTTAGAGCCTTTCGACGACGCTCAAAACGTCCTCTGCCGGGCAAGCGTGTGCCTGGTTGAAGTAAAATTTCCGTAAATAGCTGTTCAGCCTGCCCTACAAAACCTGGGTTGAACGTGACTGGATTAATCAGCAGAAAAAACTGACCAATTCTTGGTTGGGGGCCCTCTTCAGTAAAAAAAGATCCTGCTTGGTAGCCGAAATTGGAGCCGCTAAGGCCTGCACAGAGCAGCTCTAGCATCATGGCAAGGGCAGCGCCTTTGCTATCTCCAATAGGCAGTAGTGCCCCGTCCAGTGCCTCCGTAGCATTGGTGGTGGGCTCACCCAGCTTGTTTGTTGCCCAGCCCAAAGGAATATCCTTGCCGGCATCAGATGCCAATTTTATTTTCCCACGCGCAACTTTGCTCAATGAGAGGTCGATCAACAGCGGATCTGCATTTTCCCGAGGGCAGGTAAAAGCGACAGGATTGGTGCCAAAGAGGGGGCGCTTACCGCCCGCTGGCGCAATGGCTGACGTAGAGTTTGAAAAGGCCATCACAACATAACCGCGACGCGCTAATGGCTCGATAAATTGCCCAATAGCACCTGAGTGGTGTGACTGCCCGATACTGAGCACCGCAATACCCGTTTGCTCAAGGTTTTCTGCAGCAGCGCTGAGTCCGAGTTCTATGGCTGGATAAGCAAAACCACCCGCCGCATCAACTGTGAATACGCTGCTGGCGGGCCTGAACAGCAAAGGCTGCGCGTAGCCATCAACTTTTCCGTTCTGAGCTTGTTTGGCGTAGGCGTAAACGCGCGCCGCTCCGTGAGAGTGCAGACCGTCTAAATCGGCTGCAACAAGCGACCGCGCTACGCTGCGGGCGTTCTCTTGCGAAGTGTTGTGTTTTATCAGAATCTCTTTTAGCAGTGTCTCTAAAGACGCAGCCGTGATGTGGGGCATATAAACTCCTGATTAAAAAAAAGGCGGTCAAACGACCGCCTTAAATTCCACAAAGGTTGCTCGCTTATGCGCTGCGGTACAGCTTAGTCAAGCTGAACTCAACGTGTCCAAGAACCTCTGCACAGGTGTTACGACCGTTCGCTGCGCGAATAGCTTCATCGATCAGTGCATCGCCAGCTTGGTCCAGAGTCATCTCGTGACGCAGAATAGCTGAAACATCCAGATCGATGTGCTCGCCCATTGTACGTACGCTGCGAGGGTTACCAGTAATTTTGATAACCGGCATGATTGGGTTACCGATTACGTTACCCTGGCCTGTTGGGAACAGGTGCAGCACGTAACCTGCTGCAGCTTGCAGCGTGTTACACTCAGCAGCAGCTGAAGAGGTATCCATGAAGTAAAGACCTGGACCTTTAGCAGGTGCTTCGGCAGGCTCAAGTACGTCAACGTACTGTGCTTTCTTACCGATCTTCTGCACGTTGCCCAGTGCTTTCTCTTCAATCGTAGTCAGACCACCTGCGATGTTACCTTTTGTAGGCTGAGAATCAGACAAGTCGTCTGTCTTCTCTTTCAGGATGAAGTCGTTGTAAGCAGTCCAAGTTTTCATAAACTTTTCTGCGGCTTCTGGAGTCTTAGCGCGGCCAGCAACGATGTGCTCTGCACCGGTGATCTCAGATGTCTCACCAAAGCAGAGTGTTGCACCCATTTCATACATCTTGTCGATGAAGTTGCCTACAGTTGGGTTAGCAGACAGACCGGAAGTCGTATCAGACTCGCCACACTTAGTCGCAACCCACAGGTCGTTGATTGGGCACTCTTCACGCTGCAGGCTAGTTGCGTAGTGAACGAACTCTTTAGCTTTGCGTGATGCTGCAGCAACAGTGTTGATGTCGCCGTTGCGAGCGATTGAGAAACCTGCAACTGGTTTGCCTGTAGCAGCGATGCCGTCGACTACCTTCTGAGTCCAGCCCTCTTCGATACCGATAACCACGACCGCAGCGACGTTGGGGTTAGCACCAGTGCCGATGATAGTGCGGAAATGCAGCTCAAGGTCAGCACCGAACTGGAGGCGGCCGTAGGCGTGAGGAATCGCCATAGTGCCTTTGATGTTGTTGGCTACTGACTCACAAGCTGCGTTAGAGATGTCGTCCAGCGGCAGGATAAGAACGTGGTTACGAATGCCTACACGACCATTCTCGCGGCGGTAGCCCATAAAAGTTTTATTGCTCATTGTGTTCTCCATAGCGCTCATAGAGTGCGCTGATACAAAGTAGAAAGTGTCAGGTCTATATACAGGTTCAGATCGCTTACCAGCGCTTGGTCTTCACGTTGTGAACGTGAACATGCTCGCCTGCTTTGATTGGCGCTACAACGCGGCCCATGTCTACATCGTACTTGATGATCGTGTCACCCTCTGCCAGGTCACGCAGTGCGATTTTGTGACCCAGGGGAATGTCGCTCAGCGCAGTAAGAGTGACCTTTTCATCGGTATCCATCTTGTAGCCGACAACTTCCATACCGGCTGTGATGTTTTCAACTACTGCTACGCCGACAACGTCATCTTTGTCGTGGATCAAAAAGTGGGTCTCACTCATCTCGATTTCCTCAAAATAGTTTGGATCGGTTGACGACCCGGCATGTAGAGCATGTCGTGCCGTTAAATTATTTTTTAAAATATATCTTTTATCTTATGTCTTATATAAGACTTATTTTTAAGATACACTCCAAATCGATCGATAGCAATAGGCTGCTAAAAAATGGATGAAATTAAATCGCCGAGCTTCAAACCGCTGTATCAACAGGTGAAAGAGTTGATGGTATTGCGCCTGACAGATCGCAGTTGGGCACCCGGCAGTATTTTGCCGAGTGAGGCACTGCTGGCGGCTGAGTTTGGAGTGAGCCAGGGAACAGTCAGAAAGGCGCTTGATGAGCTGACTTCGGAAAACTTGCTGCGTCGCAGCCAAGGGCGTGGGACCTTTGTTACGGAACACACAGCCAATCGTTCGCTGTTTCACTTTCTTAATATGGTTGACCAGAACAATGAAAAGCAGATACCCGAAAGCCATCTGGTCAGTATCGCGAGCGGTCTTGCTACTGAGAGCGAGGCAATTGATTTAGGGCTGATTGAATCGATGAATGTGATCCGTATTCAGCGCAACAGGTCTCTGGAGGGCATTCCAGTAATTACTGAAGAGATAGTGGTCTCATCAAACCGCACCCCGGGATTGGAAAATTATCCTTTACCACTGCCTAATACGCTCTATCAGCTTTATGAAAAGGATTTTGGCTTCTCGGTGACCTCAGCGCGTGAGTGGTTAACAGCCGTCAGCGCTAACCAGCAACAGGCGCAACATCTAAATGTTGAAGTTGGCGCGCCTCTACTATGCGTTAAGCGGATCGCTTACACCTACAATGCACAACCCGTTGAGCTGAGAATCAGTCTTTGCCACACCGCTAATCACAGTTATTTATCGGAGCTTACATGAGCATTATCACCGCAGGGCGCAGCGCCCAATTTATTGATCGGGTAAAAACCCTAGCTCCGGGATTTATTCTCTGTCTAGTCATCGGCATGGCCTCGACTTTTGTGTCGGATCACTACGGTGGTCCCGTGATTCTCTATGCCCTGCTCATGGGTATGGCACTCAATTACCTGTCGACTGAAGGTAGTTGTGTGGCGGGTATCCAGTTTTGTGCGAAGACGGTTCTGCGGTTCGGGATCGCGCTATTGGGCGCGCGTATTACGGTGGAGCAGTTGCTTGGTCTTGGCCCCATGCCCATCCTTATTGTCCTTGTGGGAGTACCCTCAACCATACTGTTCGGTGCGTTTCTGGGAACGCGACTCGGTCTCTCTAAGGAGAAGAGTGTTTTAACGGGAGCGTCAGTGGGTATTTGTGGTGCCTCTGCCGCACTTGCTGTCTCTGCGGTTCTGCCGCAGAACAAAGATGCGGAGCGCAATCTAATATTTACCGTTGTTTGCGTGACCGCACTTAGCACAGTAGCGATGATCGCATACCCGCTGATTGTCTCTAGTTTGGAGTTATCGCCTGAAGCGGCAGGTGTCTTCCTCGGAGCGACTATCCATGACGTAGCTCAAGTTGTCGGTGCGGGGTACATGATGTCAGATGAGATCGGAGATATTGCGACCTTCACAAAGCTTCTCCGAGTTTCAGTTCTCGTACCGGTAGTGATAGTCATCTCTCTAATAGCGGCTAAATGGGGCGTGGATCAAACAGCTTCAGCGACCAGCAAATCTCCACTGCCTCTCTTTCTGCTGGGCTTCATATTCGTTGTTGTAATGAATAGTGCCGGAGCTATCCCTCCACTTGTCGCCTCTACAATGGTTGAGACCTCTCGTTGGTGTTTAGTGCTGGCTATGGTGGGGCTGGGTATGAAGTCCTCGTTCAAGGAGTTGGCCGAGATGGGTTGGAGGCCGCTCGCGCTGATGGTCGGTGAAACGCTTTTCCTGGCCGTACTGGTCGTCACTATTATCCTTGTATCTGGATTTTAATTCCGGCTTTAAGCCCCTGCTAACGATGTTTAATTCGTGACAGGGGCTTAGTCACCACCTTTACAATTGTAACTAGGTACAGGCTGAGTAACACAGCACTCCAGGTCCACGGGTTATGATTCAGCGCCCCTGATAGCGCGATACCAAGGTAGATTAGAAGCGCTGGGTAACCCAGCGTTAGACTCAATAGCTGCTGTACTGAGGAGATTTTTAACGCATTGAACGTGCGCATACTCGTCTCTCCGATAAATTCCGATCCAGATATAACTATATAGAATCAATAAAATAATTCTAATAACTAATAACTCTATATAAAGAATTTGTAGAGATTGGCCGCTAACCCCTTCTATACAGAGAAGACCCAAGTCGCCTAGAATCTCGGCCAGTCGAATCTGTCCGATAGACTCTTTTTCCAGAGGTTTATTCCGTGCTATCAATGTACACAGCTTACCAGTCAGAATCGCCTGTTTCCCCCGAGCTGTCCGCTAAGGCTGAGAAGGTTGTAAAAGATACGAGCGGTCGCTTTCTGTGGCCGTTTCAGATCACGCCGGTGTAGCTCCATGTCTGAATAGCCTGTCAGCAGTATGCGAGCAGGATCAAGGCCAAGACTGTTAACCTCTGTGAGAAGCTCAGCACCGGTCATTTGAGGCATGCGAATGTCGGTAATCAGCAGATCTATTTCGGTCTGCTTAAGGATATCAAGCGCTTCAGCACCTGATAGTGCCGTGAATACTTCCGCCTCCTTGCGAAGGGGGCGTTTTAGGGATGAGACGATGTGCTCTTCGTCGTCAAAGCAGGGAATTCGAGGCTATTTGGGTTGTTTATCCGTCTCGCTATGCATTTTCCCTCTCACAGTTGGCGCGATCTGAAATTTGTTACTAACCTGTAAGACATGACATTTAGACGGCCGATTTGAGATATCTCTGTTCTGTTAACGGCTAAGCAGTGTTTGTATAAAGCTGATGTCAGTTAACAACAAAAATTAACGCGAGTTGCATAAGTAAATCATAGACCTATGAAGACATTAAGCACAGGCGAGATCGCCAAACTATGTGATGTGAACCTCAGAACAGTGATTCGCTGGATTGAACGCGGTGCACTTAAAGGTTTCAAACTGCCCGGCAGGGGCAATAACCGAGTCCGTGTTGAGGACTTTATCGCCTTCTTGGTAGAGCACGATATCCCGATTCCACCGGAACTTGCAGGTGACGACAACCGTCGTGTGCTGATTGTCGATGATGAGCCAGCGATCGCGCGCTCCATTCAGCGTGTGCTGCGTAGCAATGGTTTCGTGACCGATGTGGCGGTGGATGGCTTCCAAGGCGGTACTAAGTTGATGAAGGACCGTCCGGTTCTAATGACCCTCGATTTGAGCATGCCTGGTTTGAGCGGCTATGACGTACTCAGTTTTGTACGCGAGACACCTGAGATTGCAGGTACCAAGATCATCGTGATCTCTGCGTTAGGTATTGATGCACTGCAGAAGGCGATCGATCTGGGCGCTGACGCGGTGCTGACGAAACCGTTTGATAACGATCAGCTGCTAGAGTGTGTGAGTGGTCTGGTTGGTGTGCAATCACGCAACATCCTCGAAGAGGAGTAAGCGTCTCTCGCTTTAAAGGTGCATGGAGTGCAGCGCAACTTATTGCTGGTCGATGATGAGGTGGGAATTCTCCGCGCCTTACGTCGACTTTTTCGCAAAGCTGGTTATCAAATATCGATCGCTGAGAGTGCTGAAGAGGCGCTTGAACTACTAGCGGTCGAAGAGTTTCCAGTGATCCTCTCCGATTTTCGCATGCCAGGTGCTGACGGCGGCGCTCTGTTGCAGCGTGCAGCCGAACTCGATCCCCCTTGTGTTGGCCTGATTCTTAGTGGGTTTGCAGAACTTAAGCAGGTACTCGGTGCTTTTAATTCTGGCGCCGTGCATCGTTTTGTGCCGAAACCCTGGGCCGACGATGAGCTGCTAGAACAAATTGAAAGTGCCTTTCATATTGCCGAACAGAAACGTTCAGATATTGATATGGACCGGCGGGGCTTGTTGAACAGTCTACAGCGCGACTACCAGCGCTTTTATCCGGTCAATCTTGTTAATGAACTGGATACCCCCGCCGGGCAAGCACGAGCGCTGTACGCCGTGGAGTTTTCATCCCCCCGAGTCGTGTTAGCGCAGGAGCAGTTGGATACTAAGAGCGCACTCGCGCTGTTAACGGATCGACTGGTTCGAACACTGCCCAACGATACGGGTTTCTGTCACTGGAACGGCTATACGTTGGCGTTGCTCGTCGACAGCGAGCAATCCGATTCCGTTGAAGCGCAGTTGCGAAGCCTAAGTTATCTTCGTTGGTGTGTTTCGCACCCAAAGGAACTGGCCGGTGCTGATAGGGTACGTCAACTTCTGCTTGATCTCTCTCATATGGATTCAGATAAGGCAGAGTTTGCCACAAGCGGGTGGAGTACGTTACTGGATGCTGAGCTATCCGAGACGATAACCCGCGCTGTTAATGAACGCGCCTTCAGTGCAGTGTTTCAACCGATCTGCGCAGAGACTGGTGAACTCAAGGCCTTAGAGGCCCTAGTGCGCTGTCCGGCCGTCACAGATTCTAAGGTATCGCTGGGAGAACTGTTACGACAGATCGATCTTCTGGGTTACACCGATCTATTCACCGACCTTCAGCTGGCTGCTGCGCTGAGCGAGTTCCGAGCGTTGAATTTGCCAGAAGAGATAAAACTCGTGCTGAATATCTCCCTGCGCCAATGCAGCTCACCGCATCTTCAGAGCCTAATAGAGCGGCACGTCGACGAGGCCGGACTCAATCTGCAACGGCTATCAATTGATATAGGGGAAGCAACGCTGCGTTCAAAAATACCCTGTTGCATGGCTAATCTTGCATGGCTACGTGATGCAGGAGTGGAGCTGACCCTGGATGATCAGGGTGCGGCCCATGCCTACTTCAACGCTGATGATGTGCTGGCGGTTGATGCTGTAAAACTCGATCGTGCTTTTCTGCATGAGTTAGATGCTCATCCCAACAAGCAGGAGATGCTGGTTAATCTGTGTGAACGCATAGAGGCGCGCGGTAAACGTCTAAGCTTTGAGGGGGTTGAGAATCAACAGCAGATCAACTTCGTACGGGAGCGTTACCGCTTTAGCTATCAGGGTTACGGCCTAGTGAAGCCCATCAGTGGGTCAGATATTCGTCTCTGGCTATCTCAGCGAGACGCCTAATAGAGCATGTTACAAGGCTAATTCTTGAATACTGGAATGCAAGCTATATGAAGAGGTTGCTATTTATGTTGTTAGCTTGGGCCGCTATGCACGGGTAAGTGCAGGCTCAAACGTTGACGATAGGCATAGTGCCACAGCAGTCAGCGACGGTATTAGCCGCTAACTGGTCACCGATTCTGCAGTATCTGAAAGAGCGTACTGGTGTTGAGCTTCAGTTTGCGACCGCTGCGGATATTCCGACCTTTGAGAGGCGGTTGTTGGCTGGTAAATATGATATTGCCTATATGAACCCCTATCACTACACCTTCTTTAACCAGCATCGCGATTTCAGTGCGATGGTGCGTCGTGGCGATGCATCCATCCAGGGGATTATAGTGGTGCGCAAGGATAGTGAGATTCAATCACTCCAACAGCTGGACGGGCAGAAGCTCGCGTTCCCATCCCCGGCTGCCTTCGCCGCATCAGTTGTACCGCGTGCTGAGATTGCCAAACAGGGGGTCAATATTGAGCCGGTCTACGTCTCATCTCACGACTCTGTCTACCTCAACGTTTCGAAAGGCTTCTTCGTTGCTGGCGGTGGTATTGGGCGTACTTTTAATGCGACGAATCCGCAGGTGAATGAACAGTTGCGTGTCCTTTGGAAAACACAGCCCTACACGCCGCATGCGATTGCCGCGCATCCGCGTGTCGATTCAGTAGTAGTGGCCAAGCTTACCGAAGCGTTGGTGGATATGGCTAATACAGCTGAGGGCAAAGCGCTGTTGGAGCCGCTGAAGATAAAGCGTTGGCAAGCCTCTGAAAACTCTGACTGGGATGATGTTCGTTTGCTCGGTATTACTCTGCTGGACTCGTTGATTGAATAATGAAACTCATTCGTAACTCAATTCGTGTCAAGACCATACTCGGCGTCGCCCTGATCCAGGCTGTGCTGCTGTTATCGCTGGTCTTGTTGATGTTGGGTTACATCAAAGACTCAAACTATGAAGCACTTGAGACTCGTGCAGAGACGACCTCTAGACTGTTTGCTGCGACGGCGAAGGACGCTGTATTGAGCTATGACCTCGCCACACTCTTTGCAATTGTTAATGAGGTCATGACCAATCCGGGTATTCAATATGCACGCGTGCTGAACAGCGATCGCCAGGTTCTCGCTGCGTCGGACGCTGCAGAGGAGCTTATGCACGAGACTGACTCCAGCATGCATGCAGTGAGTGACGGTGTATTTGATGCGCAAGCCATAATTCGTGAGGGCGGCCAAACCTATGGTTATGTTGAGCTGGGCTTCAGTACTGATCCTATAGAGCTCGTGATCGATAATGCGCAGCGTTGGAGCTTCACGATCGTGCTGCTGGAGATGATGCTTGTGGCGCTGTTCTCGTTCATGCTGGGCCGTTTTCTTACTCACAAACTCGGTGCGTTACGTGATGCGGCTGAAGCCGTTGGTGCGGGCGATCTCACTCGTCGCGTCGATGTGCCTGGCGAGGATGAGATCGACATCGTCGGTAAGGCGTTTAACCAGATGACGCGGGCGGTCGAGAGCTCTCATTTGCAGATGAACCAATTGACACATGAGCTAAGAGATCTCAACGAAACGCTCGAAGATAAAGTACGTCTGCGCACCTATGAGTTACAGAAATTGAATGCTGAGCTTGAGGGGGCGATCGAGACTATTCAGAACGCTCAAGAGCAGTTACTTGAATCGGAGAAGCGGGCGACTATTGGTGTGCTGACAGCCGGCGTAGCGCACGAGATCAATAATCCGCTGGGCTTCGTTATGTCGAATTTTGGGACATTGAAAGAGTATCAGGACGCGCTGGGCAAGCTCACTGCTCGGTTGCTGGATGCACAATCTGGGACCTCACCGCTTTCTCAAGCAGAACTCAAAGATCTGTTAGATGAGATGGATTACGAGTTCATTGTGGCGGATCTTACCGACCTCTACGTCGATACCCGCAAGGGCCTTGATCGGGTCAAAGTGATCGTCGAGAAGATGACTGCGATTCAGTCAGGCCAGTCGACATCGCCTGCATGTGTGGATACAGCTGATGCTGTTGATGAGGCGCTACAGCGTCTACAACGTGTGGGTCAGTATGCGGTTAAGGTCGAGGTGCCTGAAAAGCAGCCGGCTGACGTGCTGGGCTCTTTTGATGCACTGGTAGAGGCGTTGAATACGGTGTTAGTGAATGCCTGTCAGGCTGTTGAGGGGCGTGATGACGCCAGGGTTGCTCTGGATTTTGAAGTCCATGATCAGCAGATGCAGATACTAGTGAGTGACAACGGGATAGGCGTTGCCGAGGAGAATCGTGACAAGATTTTCGATCCCTTCTTCACAACTCGAGATGTCGGTTCGGGTACAGGTTTGGGGCTTTATCGCGCGCGTATGCTAATTGAAGCGGTAGAGGGTGAGCTCTGCCTAGATGAGGCGTTTACTGGAGGCGCTCGGTTCTCGATATGTTTGCCGTTGGCAGACAGCAAGGAATAGCATTCACGAGCCTGATTCAGGTCAAAGTTAAACCCGTGCAGGCCCCGCGGGAATCGCCACTGGCAACAATATATTAGTTAGTGCAAGACTGCTCCCCAACTGAGAGCAGCAGCGATTTGAAGGGCAATATTTTGCACTGTAACGACGCCTTTGAGCAGATATCTGGCTACAGCTGCGATGAGTTAATTGACTAGCCACGTAACCTCATTCGACATCCTGATATGCCGCCTGAACCCTTTCGGGTGATGTGGGATACACTTAAGGCTGGCATCCCTTGGATGGGCCTTGTTAAAAACCGCTGTAAGAACGGTGATCACTATTGGGTTAACGCCTATGTAACGCCGGTAACTGAAGCCGGCAAAGTAATTGGTTACGAATCCGTCCGCACCTGTCCAGATCGTAAGTATGTTGAGCGGGCAGATAAGCTCTACGCCAAAAATTCGTGAGAAGGGCGTTAGATTCCCGGGCCCGAATCTAATCAATGAATGGACATTTTTGGGGCTCTTCATCGTTGCTTCAACTCTTGCGATCGTGATGTCTCAACCGCTAGTTGCCGCCGGTTTGATGTTGTTCGGTGGGGTGTTGAGCAGGCCAATGAGATGGATATGGAGGGTAAGAACGTAGCGGATACTACACGTCAATCAACTGAGGTGCTCAAAGATACTGTAGGAGGTATCAGCGGTTCAGTTGAAGAGCTCTCTAGTGAGATCACGCGCATCGCAAAAGCGGCCGGGATTATCGAGCAGATAGCTGATCAGTCGGCAATCTCGTAGCGATCACCCCCAGAACTCTGTGCTTTAGCCAGAGCCTCGCTCGCCTTCTTGTAGACTCCTTCAGCATTATCACCTACAACGATTGGTGCAGCCGCTAAGCTAACAGTGAGGTCAACTGGATGGTTGCGCACCAGGAAGGTACGCTCGGTCATAAAGCCGCGGATACGCTCGATCACTGTATCGATGCAATCATCTTTGGTGTATTGGTTGATGATGATCGCGAATTCATCTGCTTCGACGCGTGCAATGAGATCGCCGGAGCGTAGGTTGCAGGTAAGCATGCGCCCCACGAGTTTCATAACATCATCACCGGTCTGTGGACCCACTTTATCGTTGATCTTGGTGAAGCCGTCCACGTCCAACAGGATTAGGTAAGAGGCAGCCATACCGGTCATCAGCGTGCCGCACTCAGCCTGGCTCTCGAGCTGCTCAAGGAATGCAGTACGGTTCAGCAGGCCCGTCAATCCATCAGTAGTTGCCAGTGAAGAGACTAGCTTCTCGTAGTGCTTACGCTCATCTTCACGCTGCTTTAGCGAGATTTCGGAAGCAACAATCTCGAGGAGTTCATTGTTGTCCCAAGGTTTCTGCATGTAGCGGTGGATTTTGCCATCGTTGATCGCGGAGATAGTCGACTCAAGATCTGCGTAGCCGGTTAGCAAAATACGCACGGTGTTTGGAGCGATCTCTGCGGCTTTTGTGAGGAATTTGTCACCCGACATCTCTGGCATGCGCATGTCAGAAATGATCAGATCCACTTCGTTTTGCTCTAAGTAGGCGAGTGCCTCGGCAGCAGAGGTGTAGCATTGAACCTCGTAACGAACGTTTTTCAGCAGACGGCGCAGGGATTTCAGTACTGCTTCTTCGTCATCCAAACAGAGGATGCGGGATGTTTGCGCGCGCTCAGTGTAACGAGTGTCATCAATAGCCATCTATAAGTCTCTTTTCTTAGCAAATACTACGAAAAATTGTGTGGAAAATATGACGGTTATACTGACCGCATTGGGCCGGAAATACAATAGTACCGGGGATCTAAGAGAGGTAAAAACGGGAGTGTTGGCGCCCCAGAGACGATTCGAACGTCCGACCTGCCCCTTAGGAGGGGGCTGCTCTATCCAGCTGAGCTACTAGGGCACATGCGTTACTGCACGAGGCTTTATGATACAGGAGCTAGGTGTGTTTATTAAGGTTAACTGAGGCTCGTCTCAATTGTAATTGCATAAAAATTGCATAAAGCGATTCACACGATTGGATACTATGCATCTGACAAATGTTTGGTTGTGCAATTGGGCCACTCACTCGCTGTGTAAATCAGGGGTGGGGTTGGCATAGGGGCGGGGGTGGGGAAAACCTCTCTTCGCTCGTGAGTGTTCCCTCTAAGATACATCAGAGGAGATTTTTAATAGGTGGTATTTGAGGCTCAACACCGTCTGTACTAACAACTTCACACCGAGCGTCACACATACCCTTCTCTGTCACGACAGCATCCCAATGCCAAACTAGTACAGCGTCATGTTGGTGCAACATAGGCAGATCACGATAAGGAACATCACGCTTGCCAAACCGCACGAGCTCTCCCTGCCCACACAAAACGCATCCTAGGCGCCATCAAAACCCTAATCATCGAATTCGAGCAACAGAAGCACTAACCACCGAGTAAGCGAACGGCGTTAGGGAGGGGGCTGCTCTATCCAGCTGAGCTACTAGGGCACATGTCATTTCCAATAGAATCAATAGTATAGCGCATTAGTTAGATTGCTTTAACTAGTGATTTAAACCTCATTTAGGGTGTCATTGCATAAAACTATCTGTAGGCATGGTAGATCAGGGAGGACGATTATTAATTATAGACTGTATGCACGACACACCATCAGAATCTGCTCTGGCAGGCTTGGCTATCTGAGCTGATCTGAGAAGCGTTACTCTAACTGCATCACATCTTCATCTTCGTCGTTAAAACATCAGGGTGGGGTCTGTATAGGGGAGGGGGCAGGTGGAATACCACTTTGTATTCGTATGTACCTGTCCGTATACAAGTTAGGTGGTTTTAGAAAATAAAAAGGCGCAACTAATAAGCAGCGCCTTTGACGTTCTTGGTACGTATTAACTGTCTTTAGCTTCAACAGGGATAGTTACATTACCTTGGTACGTTCTGTGCTTATCAGTGATAGCATCTGTAATTCCTAGGTCAAAGAATAGAATGCTTGCACCTAGCTTAGCACCTTCCATTTCGCTTGTAACAGCACCGAATGTCTTGCGACCATCTTTAGTCTCACAGTTGTACTTTAGATCATCATCAGAACGGCGAATCATAACTGTGCCTGGCATGTTTGTTGTCCAAGCACCACGCTTGTTGCTGAGTTGACACTCTCCACCACTACCGTCTGAGAATGAGAAGGTGACTGGAATGTTTGCATCGTTAACTAGAGTTGCACAGCCTGTTAGTGTCAAGCCAGCAGCCAAAGTGGATAATAGATTGACTTTATTCATTAATAATTCCGTAATGTTTATCTACATCAGTAAACTTACCTGCGCTCACTATCTATTGCAACCCAAAGGTGAATCATCTGTTTCTATTTGTTTGCTGATTTATCTCACTATAGCCCAGACTTAAAAGCCTCTGTGTTCTCTTTGTCATTAGCTTCAACACTACTAGCATCTATAGAATAGCTTCTTCAGCAATCAATGCATTCAATTACTCAAGCCTTCATACCTTTAAATCAATAGATAGCTGTTCTTCATCACTGTTGGGGCTGCTAACAGTTAGGTTTAGATTGCCAATAGTTCCAATGTCTTTGAATGTGCTCTGAAACGCTCTTTGTAGAACTATCTTCATGATTGAGAGGTATGACTCAGGGAAAACAAACTCATCGTGTACAGGCAGTACAGGGACTCCTAACTCATTGCTGATTCTGAGAACAGACATGACATAGTCACTATCTTTCTTCTGCAGTGTAGAGCCAATGCCTGTGCAGATTGCTGGTGCGTAATATGGGTGCATCATCTTGAAGTACTCTAGGTATTTCGCTACGCCAGCCTTGTTATCTTTAAACAGCTTTACTCCACTTCGTTTGGTCTTGCCCTTGTATGTGCGGCAGAAGTACTCCAATTCCCCATAGTCATCTGTTTTGAGCTGGAGGTGACGGGTGATTCTACGAATCGTTATTTGAACCGAATGATTCTACGTAATACGTAAATTAACTGCATATCTGAGTACAAAAAATGGGTACAAAGTGTTCAATAAAATACTAATCTAGCTAGGGTTTTCTTGTTTGCTATCAGTTTCAAAAATCTCTGTATGTTTGATGAGTAAATCAATATCTATTTCCGCAAGTACAACTTTTGACTCAAGTTCCTCTAGTTGTTTACTTTGCTTCTCAAGTTGCTTGCTGAGGGACTTAGCTTTGAACCATGCGTTTATTCCCAAGAACATGCTTATTGCTAACGCAATTCTTGTTATGAAATCAAAATCATAAAAGTTCATAGCTATCTCCATTTTCTACATTGTTTACATTCTATTTGAAATGTTTGAATGTCCATAACCTTTTCATTATTTTATAGCATTGCTCATTACTGCTGTTTGATATGTTATGAGCAATACATTAACGTTATGTTCATAACTCAAGAGAAATGAGCAGGTGGCAATATGAGTGCATTAATCGGCTGGGCAAGGGTCTCAACCGCAGACCAAAGTCTAGATAGTCAGATAGAACAGCTAGAGCAAGCTGGCTGTATCAAAGTGTTCAGCAACAAGCACAGTGGTGCTGGCGCTAAGAACGAGGAGGCACTGAAGCAACTGGTAGATTATGTACGTGACGGTGACACTGTCGTAGTTACCAAGCTGGATCGTTTGGGGCGAAGCCTACGTCAGGTGCTCCAGACCATTGAATCAATACGTGCAAAAGGCGCTGAGCTTAGAGCATTGGAGCAACCAGTCGATACCTCAAAGCAAGATGCGTTTAGTAATGCCATGCTTCAACTTTTGGGTGTGTTTGCTGAAATGGAGCGCACATTTATTGTTGAACGTACTCAAGCTGGACGAGAGGCTACTGGACGCAAAGGCGGCAGACCATTCAAGCTGGGTGAAGATGTACGTGCCATGATCGTGGCGGAGTTCAAGAAGGGTACGAGTAAGAATGCGTTATCACAGAAATACGATGTCAGCCGTTTGACCATTAAGCGAATCGTGGAAGCCTGATCTCTTTGTCGGTATTAACAGGACTCTAGCCACTAAGGAGATGAGCAGATAATTATCTAGTTCTTA
>Ga0209555_10000772_pt1 | contig 26080 bp, 14 predicted proteins | sample SaaInl85LU_5_DNA_FD_184643 | JGI IMG/M metagenome (GOLD analysis project Ga0209555, IMG submission 184643) | Marine microbial communities from expanding oxygen minimum zones in the Saanich Inlet - ESP_85LU_5_DNA (SPAdes) (version 2) | ecosystem: Environmental > Aquatic > Marine > Intertidal... | reverse complement strand
CCTCAATCACATCAAGTGACAGATCAAGGCGGTCCGCCTCCTCTGCGTCAATATTAAGCCCCATCCCCGCAGCCTTCGCTTGCTGCGCAAGGCCAAGGGTCAGCGGCACCAACTCACGCATCACACGGTCGGCTTGGCCAAACTCGTATCTTGGGTGCAAGGCAGAAAGCTTAATTGAGATGCCAGGATTGTCACGAATATCTGCCTGCGTGCATGACGCCGCAAGGCGCTCAATCGCATCGGCGTATGCATTATAAAACGCCTGCGCATCATCCGCGGTCATCGCGGCCTCGCCCAGCATGTCATATGAGTAGGTGTAGCCGCGCTTGGTTTGGGCCAGCCCGCGTTTGACGGCCGCTTCAATCGTTTGACCCAGTACGAATTGCGCGCCCAGCTCTTTCATCGCGCAGGCTACTGCTTTGCGAATGACCGGCTCCCCCAGACGGCGCACCGCACCGCGCAAAACGGACGCAACGCCCTGCCCATCGGTCAGTACTTTGCCCGTCAGCATTAGGCCCCAAGTAGACGCGTTCACCAAAGGCGAGCTGGAATTACCCAAGTGCTTTGCCCATTCAGACGGCGCAATCTTGTCTTCGATCAGCGCATCAATGGTGGTCGCATCTGGCACCCGCAACAATGCTTCGGCTAAACACATTAGCGAAACACCTTCCTCGGTGGACAACCCGTACTCTGCCAAAAACACCTCCATGAGGCTTGGCTTTTTGTCGTTGCGAATGGCGTTGACCAATCCAACAGCACGGTGATGCGCAGCGTTATGAAATTCGGACGTAAACGCTGCCTGTGTAGTTAGCTGCGAAATAAGCAGCGCTTCATCTGCGGTGTGCTGTGCGCGAATAGCGGCACGCTTTGCTGAGTAATCCATGGCCAAACGCCCCTCCCAAAAAGACTGAGAGCAACTTACAACTAACGTAAAAGTCAGATTGACTATAGATTAATCCAAAGTAGTTTTATCAAACCTATTTTTAGGACTTTTTTAGCCAGATTAAGCATTGAGAATTACATGTATAGTTCGATTGACCGGATAGATTATGCAATATTGGATGTGCTGGCTGTTGATGGCCGTGCTTCCGTCAGCAGTATCGCTGAGCGCGTGGGCCTATCTAAGACGCCCTGCCAAATCCGACTCAAGAAATTACAACAGCTTGGCTATATTACGGGGTTTCGCGCCAACATCGACCAACGCAAATTGGGCCGCAGCAACGTAGCTTTTGTTGAGGTGAAGATGGCCGACACCCGCGAGTCCGCCCTACGTGCCTTCAACGAAGCGGTGCGCAAAATCCCCGAAGTTGAGATGTGCCACATGATCGCGGGGGCGTTTGACTATTTGTTGAAAGTGCGCACCGTCAGCACAGACGACTACCGCCGCGTTTTGGGTGAGAAAATCTCGTCACTGCCGCACGTCAGCTCTACCTCGACACATGTGTCAATTGAAGCCATCCACGAGTAGCAGGCGTGATTACTCAACGCTCTGTTCGTTCAACACTTTGCGCGCCACGCGGAAACACTCAAGCCCCTGGGGTACACCGCAGTAAATTGCGATGACGTGAATGATAGCGCGAATTTCGTCTTGGCTCACGCCGTTCCTGAGCGCACCGCGACAATGGGTTTCCCATTCAGACATCTTACCAAGCGCACCAATCATCGACAGGTTCATCATGGAACGCGTCTTAGCGTCAATGACATCATCTCCCCAGCCAAACCCCCAACACCAAGCAGTCATGGCCTCTTGAAACGGACGGGTGAAATCATCCGCCGCAGCAAGGTTTTTCTCAACGTACTCTGCACCAAGTGTCGCCTTGCGCTGCTCAAGCCCTTTGAGAAACAAATCTTCATCAAACGTATCCATGGTGTTTTCCTTTTTGGGTGCTGACACAATACGCCAATGTGTTGTGATGCTTGTCAAATCCTTGCGCAAAACGCGCGGCGGCTTTAGCCCAACACTTCCTGTACCAATTTGAAATTTACTTGCTTTCAAAAGCAGACTCAGGCCATCATTCCTAAGTGGGCAGGCGATGGCGTCGCCAGCATGTATTGCACGCCCATTATCCCCATTTCCTGAACGCCGGGATTTTCTTTGCCGTGATGCGGTTGAGGGAGATCGGCTTCCTTGATTGGCATTCCGGCACGTTTGTGAAGGAACCATTGTCATGGAACGTCCAGAATTTTACCGCTTTCATCAGGGTGAAAAATCCCTGCCTTTTGATGCATCTGAATATGCCAACCGCCTAAAACGCCTGCGCGCAGATATGCAGGCCAACGGGGTGGACGCGTGCGTATTCACATCAATGCATAACGTGGCCTACTACTCGGGGTTTCTCTATTGTGCGTTTGGCCGCCCTTACGCAATTGTCGTGACCCAAACCGAAGATGTCACGATCAGTGCGGGCATCGATGCAGCACAACCTTGGCGCAGAAGTAGCGGCGACAACATTACCTACACCGACTGGCAGCGAAACAACTATTGGCGCGCAATTTTGTCTGTGACTGGGGCGGGTAAGACCATCGGGTATGAGGCCGATCACCTGACGTTGAGCCAGTCGAAACTGATGGATGCGTTCTTATCGCCCAAAGCAAAAGTTGACATGGCCCCTGTCACGATGCGCCAACGAATGCATAAATCCGCAGCTGAAATTGAACTTATCCGCGCCTGCGCGCAAGTTGCCGATGTGGGCGGCTACGCCATCAAAGACGCGATCAAAGCAGGCACTCGTGAGATTGATGTGGCAATGGCAGGTCGCGATGCGATGGAGCTGGAAATCGCCAAGCGGTTCCCGGATGCGGAATACCGCGATACGTGGGTGTGGTTTCAATCGGGCATCAACACTGACGGCGCACATAACCCCGTAACAAGCCGCGCCCTGCAATCGGGTGATATCTTGAGCCTGAACACTTTCCCAATGATCAGCGCCTATTACACAGCGCTTGAGCGGACGTTATTTGTTGAAAACGTAGACCCCGCCAGCTTGAAGATTTGGGAAGCAAACGTCGCGGCGCATGAGCTGGGCATGAGCCTGCTGAAACCCGGAATGAGTTGCGCGCAGGTCACCGAGCAGATCAACGACTTTTTCGCCGAACGCGATTTGCTGCAATATCGTACGTTCGGCTATGGGCATTCCTTCGGCGTGCTGTCCCACTACTACGGGCGCGAAGCAGGATTAGAGCTGCGTGAGGACATCGACACGGTGCTTGAACCCGGAATGGTGATTTCAATGGAGCCAATGCTGACCATCCCCGAAGGCACGGCCGGTGCTGGAGGTTACCGCGAGCATGACATTCTGGTCATCACAGAAGACGGCAACGAAAACATCACCGGCTACCCCTACGGCCCCGAATTCAACGTTGTAGGCTAATAAAACAAATCAGGGGGCCAAGCGCCCCTTGATACTCCCAACGGCGGCGCCGCTTGCTTGCTGAAACCAGTTCAGCCAAATCATCATATCCTCGACACTCAACCGGCCCAACTTTGCGCATCGGGGCATTTGACCCATGCCTTTCTGAAGTGTAGAACAAAGTAAGAACATCCGGGAATCAAAGTGCCGTGTATGGAGCCGATATTTCTTCAAAAGAAAAAGTTTTCTCACCCGCAGCAAGCCGGGCCAGTCCGTCATACTTTATCGGAAGTTTTCCCAGAAACGGCCACAGACGCCGCGGCGCTGGCGTATGTCCTTTCATGTTTGCCGCGCACCCATGCTCCTATCCTATGGGTGCAAGATCACCTGTCAGCACGCGAAACGGGACGGCCCTATCTTGCAGGTATTGGTGCGGGGCGAGCCATCATTACCATCAATCTATCCCGCCCCGTCGATGTGTTGTGGACCCTAGAAAACAGCTTGCGATGCCACACACTCGCAGCGGTCATCGGAGAGCTTTGGGGCGACCCAAACGCAGTAGATTTCACGGCTACAAAACGGCTCGCGCTCCGCTCAGAGGCATCAAATGTGCCGTGCTGGCTGATCCGCCATGCAGCAACCCCGAACCTGAGTGCTGCACGCGCGCGCTGGCGCATTGGCTCGGCCCCCTCTGCGCTTCATCCTCACGATCAACAGGCACCAGGTATGCCGCGCTGGTCTCTCGACTTGTTTCGCGCGCATCACGCACGGCCTGCCAAATGGACGGTCACTTATGACCGGACGACGGATTGTGTCGATCCACTTCCCCTACCTCGCAATAGAGAGGTGGGAGCGCGTGATGGAACGGCAAGGCAACTCACCGGCTGATGACATACCATTGACCCTAATCGTTGAGGGAACCCATGGCCCTGTGATTCATGCTACTAATCGCACCGCACGAACCATGGGCGTTCAAATCGGTGCACGCGTCGTCGACATGAGGGCAATTTGCCCTGAGTTACAAACAGAATACGCCGACCGAGAAGGGGACAAAGCTGCCCTAGAACGGCTTGTACTCTGGGCGCGGCGTTGGTGTCCGTGGACCGCGAGCGATGGCGCAGATGGGCTGATCTTGGATACAACGGGATCCGCACATCTTTTCGGCGGCGAAGATGCGATGTTGATCGAAATGGAAACGCAGTTCTCACTACTTGGGTTAACATCACGTCTCGCAATTGCACCAACCCAAGGGGCCGCGTGGGCATTGGCGCGCTTTGGCACCGTGCGCAGCATATGTACAGAAGGTGAAATCGCACAAAGACTTAGCCCTTTGTCCGTAAGTGGTCTTCGGCTGAGTGCAGAAACAGTACAGCTTCTGCACCGTCTTGGGCTCAAAACAATCGGGGCACTTATGAATGTGCCTCGCCTCTCTTTGGCGCGCAGATTTGTCAAAGCAGCCCTAACCGCTAACCCACTAGTGCGCTTGGATCAGGCCTTGGGTAAGCTTGCAGAACCAGTAGCAAGCGTTGAAGCAAAACCGCGTTTTTCCGCACAAAGCCGGCTCCCAGAACCAATATTCGACCCCGCGCCTTATTTACCACAACTGTGCGACAATCTCTGTGACGCACTGCAGAACGCAGGAATGGGGTGTCGCTATCTAAATTTGACAGTTTACAGAACCGATGGCGATGTCAGCCACATAGATGTCGCCACCGCAGCCAGTACCCGCGATCCGGTCCATTTACACAGCCTATTTCGAGACAAGCTTGAGCGCATAAACTCGGGGTTTGGCTTTGACCTGATCACACTTACCGCAGGTGGCGTTGAAGCGATCCAAATAGTGCAAACCCAATTAGACGGTGAGGCGCACAGTGATCTACAGCTGACACAACTTTTGGACCGGCTTACCGCCAAATTTGGTCCGCGATCAGTGTCGTATCCGGTGGTGTATGAAAGTCATGTCCCCGAGCGTGCTCAGCGACGTATAAGCAATTTCGGCGCTCCGCCGCCCCAAACTGCTGAATTGATAAAAGAACGCCCGATCAGGCTGTTGGATATACCCGAAGAAGTGCATGTCCTTTACGCTGTACCCGAAGGGCCCCCCGCACAATTTATATGGCGCAGAAAAACCCACCGCGTCACACGTTATGCTGGGCCTGAACGCATTGCTCCAGAGTGGTGGAAGGACCGACCCGGTACACGTTTGCGCGATTACTTCAAGATTGAGGATCAAACAGGGCGCCGCATCTGGCTCTATCGTGAGGGCCTGCATGAAGATGGGCGCGGCGGTGACCCGCGCTGGTTCATCCATGGGATGTTTGCCTAATGCCCCAAAATGATTATCAGCATGAGAAGCGCACAATTGAAGATGAAGAAGGCTTTATTAAAAACCCTCCCAGCCCTTTTGTAGAGCTTGGGATAAGCACCTGTTTTTCGTTTTTACGCGGCGCTTCGGATGCAGTTGATCTTGCGGTGACCGCTAATGCATTAGGTTATGACAAACTTGGCTGCGCAGACCTTAATACAATGGCTGGTGTTGTGCGGTTACATGCGGAGGCTCGCAAAGCTCAAGTCACGCCTGTCATCGGGTGCCGTTTACAATTGGTCACAGGCGAAACATTCCTCGCCTACCCACGCAATCGTGCCGCGTATGGCAGGCTGTGCGCGCTACTCTCCAAAGGCAAAATGCAAATGACAGACGGCGCATGGCAAGCCAAAGGCGCATGCGATATCACTTTGGACGATTTGGCCAGCCACAGCCAAGACGTACAACTGATCGTAATTCCAAACGAAAACATTGATCATTTCAGCGCCGGACTGCCTCGCTTGCAACGCGCCCTACCAAGTATGAAATATATCGCAGCCAGCTATCTTTACCGCGGTAATGACCGCGCGCGGATCAACCATCTTGATCAAATTGCCCGCGCCAACGGGTTATCTATTCTGGCCACCAACGATGTTCAGTACCACGCCCCCGAGCGACGTCCGCTGCAAGATGTCATGACCTGCATTTTACACAAGACAACCATTCATAGAGCGGGTTTTCTATTGCAGGCGAATGCAGAACGTCATTTGAAATCACCTGCGCAAATGGAAACGCTTTTTGCGCAGTGGCCTCATGCATTGCGAGCCACGCGTGAGGTTGCAGATGCGTGCCACTTCGATCTGCGGGAATTATCCTATGAATACCCAAAAGAAACTGTGCCACACGGACGTACAGCCCAAGAACACCTTGAGAAACAGACATGGGACGGCGCTCGCTGGCGCTACCCCGAAGGCGTTCCCACGACTGTTACTGCCACTCTACACAAAGAGTTGGCGCTCATCGCCAAGCTGGATATTGCGCAGTATTTCCTGACCATCCAAAATATTGTGAATTTCGCACGGTATAAATGCAAACCGCCCATCTTGTGCCAAGGGCGTGGGTCTGCCGCCAACTCTGCGGTATGTTACGTCCTTGGTATAACGGCAGTTGATCCGGCAACCAATGATATGCTGTTTGAACGGTTCATAAGCGAAGAGCGTAAAGAGCCCCCAGACATCGACGTAGATTTTGAGCACGAACGGCGCGAAGAAGTCATTCAGCATATCTATGACACCTATGGCCGCAATCGCGCAGCCCTGTGTGCTACTGTAATTCACTACCGCCCCCGCATGGCCGTGCGCGAAGTGGGGAAGATCATGGGACTGTCCGAAGACATCACATCCGCGCTTTCCAAAACAATTTGGGGATCATGGGGGCGTGAAGTGGGTGCCCGTGAAGCAAAACAAGCCGGGCTTGATTTAAGTGATCCTTTGCTCGCACGTACAATTAAAATTGCAGATCAAATGATTGGAATGCCCCGCCACCTCGGCCAGCACGTGGGCGGCTTCATTCTAACCGAAAGCCCGCTGAGCCACACAGTGCCCATCGGAAATGGTGCAATGCCAGACCGAAGTTTTATTGAGTGGGACAAAGACGACATAGAGGAGTTACGCATCCTTAAAGTAGATGTGCTAGCGCTTGGAATGCTGACCTGCATTCGAAAGGCCTTTGATCTGATCAAAGTATATCATGGGCGCGAAGTTACCCTTGCTACAGTCAAACAAGACGACGAAGCAGTCTATGATATGCTGTGCAAAGGCGACAGCCTTGGAGTATTTCAGGTTGAAAGCAGGGCGCAAATGAACATGCTGCCGAGGCTCAAGCCGCGCGAGTTTTACGACCTAGTCATTCAAGTTGCGATTGTCCGACCTGGCCCAATCCAAGGCGACATGGTGCATCCATATTTACGCAGGCGTAGCGGCAAAGAGCCCGAGGAATACCCGTCCCCTGCCGCGCCCCATGACCCAGATGAACTGAAAAAAGTTCTGCATCGAACTAAAGGCGTGCCGATCTTTCAGGAGCAAGCTATGAAAGTGGCCATGGTGGCAGCTGAATTCTCGCCAGATGAGGCAAATCAGCTACGCAAGGCAATGGCTACGTTTAGATCACGCGGCACGATTGGTGCACTAGAAGAAAAAATGGTCGGACGCATGATCAGGCGCGGTTATGATCCAGACTTTGCAAACCGCTGTTTTCATCAGATCAAAGGGTTCGGCGATTACGGATTTCCAGAAAGTCACGCCGCAAGCTTTGCTCATCTTGTTTATGTTTCGAGTTGGATCAAATGTCATTATCCAGACGTTTTTTGCACCGCTCTACTAAACTCACAACCTATGGGCTTTTATGCACCCGCTCAGATTGTCCGAGACGCCCGCGAGCATGGCGTTACGGTCCACCCGCCCGATGTAAATTACAGCGATTGGGACAATACTCTAGAGCCCCTAAGCATAGGGAAAAGCAAAAGCACTTTTGCCGTGCGCCTTGGCCTACGCCAAATTGACGGAATGCGGCAGGACATGGCCCACCGAATTATGCAGGCACGCCATATGCCTTTCACAGATTTGCTTGATATCAAAAAACGCGCCCACCTTGATGCAGGGACAATCCGTAAATTAGCGGCAGCGGATGCTCTGCGCTCAATGCAACTAGATAGGCGGCAAGCTCTCTGGGACGCTCGCGCCCTTCAAGACGCACCCGATTTACCACTATTTCAAGACAAGCCAGACGAAGGTGGTGAAGTACAGTTTACTCTACCTCAAATGCCCCTTTGCGAGCATGTCGTTGCAGATTACCAGACCACCCGATTGTCCCTGAAGGCGCACCCAATGGCCTTCTTACGCAAAAGCATGACCAAGCAAGGGTACACAACGACCAAATCACTTGACCACATGCGAAACGGCCAACGAGTAAAGCTGGCTGGCATTGTTCTGATCCGTCAACGCCCGGGTAGTGCAAAAGGAGTGTGCTTCATAACCGTAGAAGACGAACTTGGGGTCGCTAATTTAGTGATTTGGCCAAAGATGATGGAGGCATTCCGCAAAGTAATCATGAACGCGCGCGTGATTGATGTGACTGGTATCGTGCAACGCGCAGATGGCGTAATCCACTTGGTCGCCCACCACTTAGAAGATCGAAGCGATGCACTAGACCGCTTGTCTGATGACACAATCGTTACGACACTTGCCCACGCTGACGAGATCAAAAAAGCGCTACCTAGCCCGCCACATGGTCATCCACGTGACGCGTGTGTCATCCCCAAATCACGCGATTTTCACTAACGGCCATTTACAGCTTTCCAGCCATCGAAACCAACCAAGCACACCAGATCAATGGATGCGCACCCCTTGCCCTTCAATCACCTTCTGGATGGCTTGGATATCAACACCTTCAAAAGCAACTTTGTTCTTTACAGACCACGCAGCCGCAACACCCGCCCCCTGGCCCTGCACCGCGCAGCACGCCATGTTTCGGGTCGCCGCGTGGGAAATACGATCTCCGCCTGTGGCCCGTCCTGCCACAATTAGGTTCTTCACGCCCTTTGGCAGCATCGAACGATAGGGAATATGCATGTACCGCCCCGTCGTCGGCAAAATCAAAATACCGTAGCCATCGATGAACTCCGGATAGATGCCGATGCTGTCCTCAAATCTGGCCTGTCCGCGCACATCTTGTTCGGTCATATTATACACCGCATCAATTTTGCGCGTGTCGCGAATGCCGATCGACATTCCAAAGTTCCGCAGCCGCACGCCATCACAACCCGGTGTATACTGGCGAAGCGCGTCAATCGCGTGCATCGCCTGTTTGCGGCCCTCGATTTCGAACTGTGTCATGCTGTCGGGGTCCGTGCCATCGCAACCCGCCAGATGAATAAGGTTCATGTAGGTCATCTCACCACTGTCGTGCACCGCGCCCCACGTGCCACCAATCGTGTTCAAATGCGCAGGGATGACACCGTCGCGGATTGCCTGCTCAAACGGCTTACCCAAGAAGGGGGAAAACATCGTGTCTTCTTTGCCGTCCGTTTCAACTTCCCACTCGCCCGAGGACCAGTCTTTATAGGTCTGCGGATTACTGCGGACGCCCTCCATAAACTTGGCCTTATCCACACCAGCCAAATGGAACATGACGCTGGCGGCCTGCATCTCTTCGACGGGTGTTTTTACCGTTGCGCAGCCCGCTCGGGCCGCAACGTCAGCGTCGCCTGTGGCATCAATAATGCGCTTGGCCAATATCGCTTCACGCCCCGCTTTTGATTCCACAATCACCCCTGAAACAGCGCCATCGGTTATGATGGGCGCTACAAACTGCCGGTGCAGCATCGGGTAAATACCTGCCTCCTCAACAAGGCGATCAGCGACCAGCTTAAACCCCTCGCTGTCTAACTCATAGCTCAGCGATTGGCTTTCAGGCACAGCAGCACCCATTGCTTTGGCGCGCTCTTCAAACTCGCGACCGATACCGTTCGCTTCTACGGTTTGCTCGTGGCGGTACCACGCAAACCCTTCGACGCCGACGACAGTAATGTTGCCACCAAAACAGCCAAAGCGCTCCAACAAGGTCACTTCTACACCGCATCTTGCAGCCGCAAGCGCCGCGGCCAAACCGGCGGGGCCAGAGCCGACAACAAGCACGTCCGTTTTGTGAACCACAGGGGTTTCACGCGCCGGTTCCAAAATTGAGGTCAAAGACATCACGCCTCCCGCATCAGCCTTTAGTTTCTTTCAACCGCTACGGTACCGCGGGCACACACAGGCGCAATGAATTTTTACCCCTACATATGATCAGCACACTATCCTTGCCGCCGTTTCTCACCAAGCATCAGCATTGCAGGTGTCACCACGAGGGTGAGCACAGTTGCAACGACCAACCCGCCCGCAATCGCCGATGACAGCTCGGTCCACCACTGCGTCGATGGTGCGCCATACACGATCTCTCGGGTGAAGAAATTCAGGTTCAGCCCGATCACCATTGGCATCAACCCCAAGGCAGTCGTCACCGAGGTCAAAATAACCGGCCGTAAACGCTGTGCGCCCGTCCGCAATGCCGCCTCCAAAGGCGATTGGCCCAGCTTTTTGAGGTCATTATATGTGTCGATCAAAACAATATTGTTGTTCACGACGATCCCCGCCAAAGCGATCACGCCGATACCGCCCATGACAACGCCAAACGGACGCCCCGTGATGATCAGCCCAAGCAGCACCCCGGCGATTGAGAAAATAATTGCTGACATGACAACAAAGGCTTGGAAGAAATTGTTGAACTGCAGCACCAGAATGACAAACATCAAGAAGATTGCAGCAGCGAACGCAGACGCGAGAAAGATCATGCTTTCTTGTTGGTCTTCTGCCTCACCAGCAAAACTGAACTCAACACCGTCGGGCAATTCTGCCTCTGCCAATGCGGTCGTCAGGGCAATCACTTGATCATTCACCAAAAAGCCCGGCGCCACGTTTGCCTCAATGCTTGTCACCCGCTTTTCATCGATACGGCGGATGACGCCCGTGCGATCAGACGGCGCAAAAGTAACAAAGTTTGCAATTGGCACCAACCCTGAAGACGTGGGCACGCGCAAACTACCAAGCTCCGACAAAGACCTGTCTTCACGCGGAAAACGCACGCGAATATCAAGTGAGCCGTCGATGTCATCAGGCCGGTAGTCGGCAACAGTGATCCCTTGGGTAAGCAGTTGCACCGCTTGCCCCAAAAGACTGACATCTGCCCCAAACCGTGCAGCCTCAGCGCGATTAACAAGGATGGAAACCTCCACACCCGGCACGGGCCGCGTATCAGTGACGTCCGTAAAGCCACCGAGTTTGTCCATGATGTCACGAATTTGCTGGACAGCTTTACCCTGAACATCCGGATTGCGGGCGGTAATCTGCAAGTTCACGGGCTTGCCCGCAGTAGGGCCGCCACTTTCTGTCTGCACCTGCACATCGATACCCGCAATATCAGCAACGCTTTCGCGGATATCCACACCAATTTGCGCAGCCGTGCGCCGCGTATCCCACGGTGTGAGTTCAAGTTGTAGCGTTCCGATTGTTTCCTCATCCCCTTGACCCGCCGACATCATCGAGCGCGCGTAAATGCTGGCAATCTCATCATATCCAAGCAAGCGGTCTTCCACAGCACGCACCAAAGCATCCCGCTCAAAAATAGAAAAGTTATCCCGTGCGCGCACCTGTACTTGCATGAAATCAGGCTCAACTGACGGGAAGAAACTGATCCCGCGCCCGAACTGACCGTAGGCCCCGAAAGCCCCCAGCAAGAGAGCAACTGCCAACAACAGCGTAGCCGTTGGCCGCAATATGGCCCATTCCAGCACGCGCACATAGGCACCTGTAAAGCCGCTCATATTGCGCGGATCACCCACTTCGGCGGCATGCAAAGCCGCCTTGGCTTTGGCGGTCTGTGGCTGACGTTTGCCGATCAGCCCACCGACGACCGGAATGAAAATCAACGCCATAAAAAGCGATGCGAAAAGCGTAAGGATCACAGTGATCGGCAAAAACTTCATGAATTCGCCCACCATGCCGGTCCAGAAAAGAAGTGGAAAAAAGACAGAAAGTGTAGTGGCCGTTGAGGCAATGATCGGCCACGCCATGCGCTTGGCCGCAAAGGAATATGCCTCAGGTGCGCTTGCCCCTTCTTGCAGTTTCCGGTCCGCTAATTCGGTCGTGACGATCGCACCATCTACCAGCATCCCCACCACCAAGATCAGTGAGAACAGCACAACGATGTTCATCGTGTAATCCATACTCCACAGCGCAATTACACCCGCCAAAAACGCACCAGGAATTGCAAGCCCCACCAAAATTGACGACCTGAACCCCAACGCAAGAACGATCACAATCATGACCAAAATCACGGCAGCAATCACATTGGCTTCCAGATCACTCAGCATGTCTTTCACCTGCTTGGATTGATCTTGAAGGTAAGTCACTTCGATGCTGTCGGGCCACTCAACGCGCAAGGTTTCAACAATTGCGCGGACCTGTGCGACTGTATCGATGATGTTCGCGCCTGAGCGTTTTGTCACCTCCAGCGCAAGCGCGGGCTGGCCGTTGATGCGCGCAAACGAATTGGGGTCCTCAAACGTGCGGCGGATCGTGGCCACATCCCCAAACGTAACAACTGCGTCACCACGCACTTTGACGGGCATGGCCATTACGTCTTCCAGATCCTCGATAAGACCGGGAACCTTCAGCACGATGCGCCCGGAACCCGTTTCAATTGCACCCGCCGCGATCAGCCTGTTGTTGCGTTGTATCTGCCCGATCAGCTCGTCAAATGACAGGTTATAAGTTTGGAAAACCGTCGGGTCGATCAGCACCTCAAGAAACTCAAAACGCTGCCCGCCGATCTCTGCCTCGAGAACACCTTCAAGGCCTTCGATTTCTTCCTGCAGAGTTTCCGCAAGAGAGTTCAAAGTACGTTCTGGCACAGGCCCTGAGATGATCGTGGTGATGATCGGGAACAGAGCCGTGTTGATCTCTGTAATTGTGATGTCGCGTGCATCCGTGGGCAGATCACTCTGGGCCCGATCCGCCGCCTCGCGCACCTTATCAAGCGCCTCATCGTTATCACCACCGGGCGTGAACTCAAGCTGGATCGAGGCAAAGCCTTCGGTCGCATCCGAACTCATCCGGTCCAACCCTTCGATTGATCCAAACTCGGCCTCCATCGGCTCAAGAAGCAACCGCTCAGCATCACTGGGACTTATGCCATCGAGACCTGTTGAGACATAAAACAAAGGCAGTGGCACCTCTGGATTGGACTCTTTGGGAATTGAAACATACGCGAACGCTCCAACGGCCAGCACCATGACAAGCGCCATAACCACAACGCGCGAGCGCGAGAAAGCTGCATCAATCAAGCTGTTCATTGCGCGGCACCTTCAACGCTTGGGGCAACCAATTCACCCTCATTTACAAACCCCTGCCCCACCGTGATCAGCTGTACCTCGTCAGGTAATCCGGTGACCCAAATGCCGTCGATCTGCGCCTTGACGATGCGCACAGGAAAGAACGCAACCACGTCATCGTCATTGACCGTTTTGACCCCAAGGTTGCCGGCCGTGTCCAAAGAAACGATCGACGGTGACATGAAATGAGCAGTGACCTCGCCCGTTGGAATAACGATTTCGGCTGAAATACCTGCGGGGATCTCGCCGCCCTCATTGGCAACTTCGACCTCGGTCAAGAACGTCCGTGTTTCTGCAGCAGCAGACGTGCCCACAAAAGTAACAACGCCTTCACGCTCTTCGCCCGTGATGAAGCGGACTGTCGCAGCTTGCCCAACCTGCAGTCGGGTCAGCGCCTGCTGAGGTACTTGGATCGCAACTGTCAGTGGCGTAATATCAACCAATCGCCCAACGTCTGATCCGGCCGAAACATATTCACCAGCATCAACATCAAGGGCCTCGATACGCCCGTCAAACGGCGCTTTGATGTTCAACGCTTCGGCCGCTTGCTCTACAGCTATGACCTGCGCCTGTGCGGCAGCCAACGTTGCACGCGCTTGCGTGACACGGTCTTGGGTCGCCACGCCGCGCTTCAAAAGGGCCTGCGCATTTTCAAACTCACGCTCGGCGCGGATCAACTCTTCTCCGGCGCGCTTTGCATCCGCGTTGTTATTTGAAGGATCGAACTGCGCAATGATGTCACCGGCGCGCACGTCCTGCCCTTTTGAAACCAACACTGCTGCCACATCACCGGATGTTTCCGCACGAAACACTGTATCGCGGTCCGGAAGCGCTTGGCCTTCGGCTTGGAAAAACTGCTGAACAGTTTGCGCTTGGGACGCAGAAACCGCGACAGCCACAGGTTTGGGGTCTTGGCGGGCAACACGCGGTTCTCCTGTCTGCGATGGAATTACAAAACCGCTACCCATCCAGCCGACAATCAACAAAACCAAAACACCCGCTATCCACGTAGAGCGGGACGCACCGGGGTCTGAGTTGAACTCAAGACCTGTGTGATCTGGCGTTTCAGGTGCCGCATCCTCACCGCCTTGGCTTTGGTCCACTACCACATCTGCCTCATCCACTGTTTCAGCTTTTGTTGATTTTGATTTTTTAGGGGAACTCTTGGAACTCATCTGATGCATCCTTTGGGACGGGTAAGTGGACGAAAGCGGCGTGGCCAGCTTAGGTATTTTGTTTTGAATTAAGATCGGTGATCGCGTTGCCCGCAGCCGTATCGAGCGAGCCGTAAAACTCGGCGTAGGCTTGCAATCGCGCTTTGGCCTCAGCGTTCTGGGGAAGCGCATCAATCGTATCTTGCACCTCTGCACGGGCCGCACGCGTACGCTTTTGAACGCCCTCAAGCATGGTCGCATAGGGGTTTGAGGCCAGCTGAAAGTAATCTTGTCGGTCGCCGGCTTTGGCAACACGTTTGATCAGACCGCGCTCTTCAAGCAGTTTGATGCTTCCACTGATACTGCCGCGACTGACCTGCAAACTGCTGGCAAGCTCGCCAAAAGACACAGCCTCACCATCAAAGATGAGCAACCCAAAAACGCGGCCGGCGATGCGGGGCAAACCTTCTGCTTGGGTAATCAAGCCAATCTTTTCGATGAACTCAGCCCGTGTTTGGGATAAGTTTGTAGCCTCGGTCATGTGTGTCTCCAATTCATTCGAGCGTCTATGTAGCCATATTTTCGTGGCGTCAACTTTGTTCAGTTAAAACTGAATAGACCTTACGTGAGGTAATTTAGCTAGTTTCCTAAAAAGCCATCCAATGCCGTAGACAGGCTGTCATCCAAAAGCAGTGTCATGCGAAGATACGCCCCTTCTTGGTACATCTCGGATTGACCGCTGACATGCCCACGGCTGTGATTGTACCCGACCGCCACCATTGTACCGGCCGTAGGCGTGAACCCAATTTCGCCACCAAGCCCGCGTGTGCTGTTGCCTGCATCGTCAAACAAATACGCGCCGTTCAGACCCAGTTGAAACCGGTCTTTCCACACGTCCACCGCAACGCCAGCCTGCGCCAACTGTGTTCTTGCCTTCAGGGTTGGCGCACCGTCTGCCTCAATACGCTGATGACGACCTGCAAATTTACCGTTCAAGCGAACATCATCCGTCGCCTCAAACGATGCATCTACGGAATAGAGATGGGTTTGGCTGCGCTCATCACGGTCCTCAATGCGCGCTTCGTACCAGGCCAAAACCTCCAAGCGCGGGTCCTGCAACGGGCGATAAGCCGCGCCGATCCGCGTGCGATAGCGTGAGAACCGCTCGTCGTTTCGGGTGTCAAGCGCCAAGCGGCTTCGGGCGAGCACTGCCAAATCAGGAATAACCTGCGCAGCAAGGCCAACGCTTGCGTAGTGCGTGCGGCCAGTCTCTTCCCAAGTGGTATCAAAATCAGCATCGCCCACATAGCGGTCCGCAAAATCCGCCCAATCAACACCAACAGCAAGGCTTGTCAGGGCGTCCTCGCCGGTATCCAGCTTACGAGAGTGCTCAAAGCCAGCATGGACGCGAAAGTGCTCATCAAACTGCCATGCCATATCGATGTTTTGTGAGGCGGTCTCATCTGTATCGGACGCGGCTTTACTCACCTCGGTCGATCCTGAAAGCCATTCTGTTACCTGATATTCGCCACCGATACGCATACGGGTGGAAAGTCCTTCAGCTTCGAATGACAGCTCTGCTTCTTCATATGTGCGCCCACCCCCTTCAAGATCGCGGTAGACACCGAAAACCACTTCCGCATCACGCGTCGCATTGCCCGCGACAGGCAGCTTCACTGTCGCCTCGGCCCGCGTGCCCGGTTGGTCCTTCGGCGTCCAAGCACCGCCTAAGATAACCGCCGCCGCGTTCTCGGTCCGGTCTGTGCGAACGTCGCGCGATACCTGCGCGCCAAATGTTGCAACAAAGCTGTCGTTAATGCGGCGGTCATAAAGGGTTTCAAGCGCCAACTTTTCAGTATCGCTTACGGTGTCGCGGTTATATTTCGCCTCAAAATCTACTACCTCTGTTGCGCTTAGCTTCTGCCCAAAAGACAACCGAACCTGCGTGGTTCCAGCCCGCAAAACCCCGCTGCCGGCCGCAAAATCGCGTGTTGCGTGAAGGGCCTCAAATGACAGATCGCGCGTCTGATCCGTCAACTCATAGGTAAGGCGCGCCGCGTTCCCGCTGCGCCCTGCGCCGTTCTCGCTTTGGGCAAGCTCTGTTTCCCACAGACCGCCATTTTCACGTTTTTGGGCTACATAAGCCGCGCGCAAACGTTGCCGTGTTTCGGTATCAGCAGCACCATCGGAGTTGAAAATCCGCGCGCCAATTTCTGTATTCTCGCTTAGCGCATAAGACGCTTCAGCCCCGTAAAGCCAGTACTGCGATGCACCCTCAGTACGAACTTCATAGCTCACACGGGCAGATATAGGATTACCATCAATATCAAATTGGCCGAGTGCTGCATCAAAAGTGATCGTGTCCGCAAAGTAGTTCAGCAGGTAATCTGTACCGCGGCGCAAAGGCGTTTGAGAAAGAATATCTCCGCCGTCGGCATCGCGCACAATAACCTCTACCCGCTCGGACCCTGCAACATAGCCGTCCAGTTCAAGATCATAGGGCCCTGAAACACCACGCCCAGCAATCTCAACGATCTGTTGGGTTTGATCTGTGCGCACTGCAAAAGTTGACAGCGACAGGCGATCGTTTTGCCAGAATGCCTCCGCGCCCGTTGCAACACGACGCTCACCGCCCAACTTGAATGCGTTTGATTTTGGCTCAACCGAGATGTCGCCATAAAGCGCATAGGCTCTACCTCGCTCAACTTTTACGAATAAATTATCTGACGATTGCGCATCAAAACCTGTTTCAGAGGCGTCCCCGTAAATGGGGTAATGCGCGTCACTGTCGATATCGCGGAACAACTGATCCGTACCATCGTCATCTGACGCATAGCGCAGCGTAACCAACGCCGAACCCGCAACAGCCCCCTTAAAATACACAGAGCCATTAAGACCCGTTTTGGTGTCTTCAAGTGGACTAAAGCGCCCTTCAGGTAGGACTACACCGCTTGCCGCGCCACCAAAGGCAACTGTGCCTTCGATAATGCCCACCAAGGTTTGCTCATCCAAATTCGGTGTAAATGTAATCGCAGCTTGCCCGCGCCCAAACGCGCTGGTGACTGTGATCATGTCAACGCCAGAGGCTTGGGGCGGGATCAACCCAACCGTCACTTCACCCCCTTCGACATAGGTCTGCACACCGGGGGTTTCAGGGCGTATATCAGCCACATTCCAACCAGATCGATCAGCCGCCAAAGTGATGACTGCAGATGACGGCACAACGACGCCTGCGGCATCAAGAATTTGAACCTTAACAGGAACCACACCACTCGGGTCTGCGGTTGCGACTGCGGGCAGTGTAACACTGAGCTTGGCAGGTTCGCCCGGTGCAAAAACCGAAACCGATTGGCGCAGGCGTTCAATGCCAAAACCATCGCGCCCGACCATTGTCAGCGTGTTTGAACCCGCACGAAAATCAACCGCAACGAACTCGATAATCTGAACATTACGCTTTCGCGAGATCACCTGCTCACCAATGCGGTCAGCGCCCAACGGGGCATCATTCAGCATGAGTGAAACTGCCAAATCAGCGGGGGCTTTTACTCTGAACGTATGAACCCGCGAGGCCAACGCGCCCTCATCTGTCAAATTCAAAAATGCAGGTACTGCTGCCTCAGTCATAACCAAATCGGCCAAGGATTGGCGCGTGGGTGGGACAGAATTAGCCACGGTTCGGGCGCTGGCCTTAGCGTCTACATCACCGATAATTTGCGTTGTCGTTGCAACGCCTGCGGCATCACGGGTGGACACAGCCTGCGCGCCCAGCACCAAAGATTTTGCACCCCCTGCTTTGTTCGAGCTGTCAAACACAGCGCGACGATCAGAAACTGATTTCAGATTTGCTTCAGTACACGCGCCTGCGGCAAAGTTCTCGGCCCGCATCTCGCCACGGCGTAGCGGCACAATCCGTGATCCCCCGCGGCGCAAGTCATTCGTGCGCGTTGCGTTGATACGCACACCCGTAGGCAATGTGCGGCGTTGAACTTGCAACGCGTGTGTTACGGGGCGCAGGCCACGAATTGAATATTTGCCGTTGAGATCAGTAACAACAAAAAGGCCGTCTTGGGTCACCAACCGAACACCCGGGATGCCCGGCTCGCCCGCGCTGCCACGCAGGCCGTTTCCATCGCAATCCATGAACACGGATCCAACAATCGTGCCTTTGCGCGTAAACACACCACCCGAGTTATCAAGCTTTACCACCGACACTGATACAGGCGTCTGACGCAATGTGCCCGCAGCTGCTTGGCGCCCAGACAAAAGCGCCGCGTTTTCCAGATCACCCTCCTGCGCGGCCGCTGTGACCCGCGTCAGATAGCTCAACTCATGTTCAGACACGGGCGGCAAGTCACCCAACTCGAACGTCAAAACACCGTCAGGCGACACAGCAGCGTCTGCAATCACCGCACCGTTCAACCGCGCAGAGCCCGCAACAAACCCAAGACCAAAAGACGGTGTGTCCACAACCTGCGCTGCAATCAATGCTTGGTACATGTTGTTATTCAGATCGATCGTGTACTTCAGGAACTCTCCTGCCGCGACAACATCACGCGCCGCAGTTTTGCTAAGCACCAGAGGGGTTGGGTAATATGGATCAATTGGAAGATCAGTGACCCGAACCGTGCCACCGCCATGATCAAATGCAGCCCCCCGCCCAGCACCCGTAACTGTCCGCTCATAGCCAGGCAACGCGTCGCGCACCGTTGGAAAACTCCAACGCGGTGCATCTGCAAGATCAAATATGTAACGACCCGCAGGGATGTCCTCAAAAATGAACAGGCCCAACTCATCGCTTTCAACGCGTGCAACTTCACGTTCAGTTTGCGCATCCAACAGTACAATCGTGATGCCGCTTAGGGGGGTGTTATCCATGGCATTGAACACAGTCCGTGAGCCGCCAATTTCCAACTCGGCTGTAAGGCTTTGACCATCACACGTAGCACTGGCCGCCAACGTATCGCCCCCGCGTACAGCCATAACACCATCGCCCGAAACGGGGCTTGTCATCTGCATCAAAGAAAGCGGCGCCGTTGTGAACAATGCGGTGTTCGCACCGGTCTCACGTGCGATGACTGTCTCGGCATCGCCGTTTCGACTGTTCACAACCGTGACCTCAAACGTATCCACTTCAAAGCTGGTGTTGCAGGCGCCGGACCACACGGTGATTTGAGTGTCCTCACCCAACTCACCGTATTCAGCCTCTGCACCAGTCTCTGGGTCGATGAACAGCATCCGCGCCTCTGCGCCTGATGACACAGTTGTAGAGACTGTGTTGGACTGTTGTGAGACCGTCTGGCCCGAGCGCACCACAAAAGTCTGCGCTGTATTAGACACGCGAAACGTTCCGTAGCCGTCGCTGCTTGCAACAGAAAAACTCACATCTTCAGAACGCCCTACGGCAAAGTCGCCTTCCGCAAAGAAAGCAATCTGATCAATCTGGTTCTGATCAGAGGGACGCTGGGTCACATATGTATGAGGACCGGCACCGCGCAGGTGAAACAGGGCGTCCATGCCCGCCGCGTACTGCACTTCATCAAACGAGGTGTTGAGCGGGATTGCATCATTAAGCAACACACCCGTAGCTGGGGCACCGTCGATGGTAATTGGGCTCCCATCGATCTCTGCGTAGCCACTGATCGGCTCGTTCGAATTATTACGAAGGCGTAAAGTGTAATCGAGGTACGTGGCACCATCATTTTCACGGACGTTTTGGAGTTTCTCCAACTCAAGTGCCGCATCCACAAGCGTCAGCGTACTGGTCACACTGGCGGTCATACCTTCGGGTGCTGCGGCCATCAGCGTTGCACGTGCTGACTGCCCAGCAGTTGCGTCTGGGGCGACTTGGAACGCAAAGATAAAGCTGGCCTGCTCGCCTTCCGGCAACATCATTTCTGCCCCATCGGCGATCTGCGGCTCTTGCGGGTCAATGATACCGTTCTCGTTCACATCACGGTACAGGCGTCCTTGCTCAATGGCGGCCACGTCACCAGAAAGACTGAGGGATGTTGTCATGTTGAGATCGGCGTTGCCTGTGTTGCGCAGCTGAAAGAAGAACTGATCCATCGCGCCGCGTGACAGCATTAGGTCAACCTCACCGCTCATATCCATCCCCATCACAGCGCTTACACGCGCCTCAACGGCGTTTGAGCTAACTGTTTCACGCACGCCGATAGCGGGATTGAAGTATGTGGCCTCGGCTACGTTGCGGATAAGGCTATCTGGCGAAACCTGTTGTGCTTTAATCGGTGCAGCCATGGCCAGCATCACAAACAAAACCGCGCAAAACAGAAGACCCGCATCACGGAACACGACCGATGACATGTGGCAGGAAGCGACGCGTAGGGCAGCACCTTGCCCCGCACCGCGAATGAAGTTTTGTGTCGTGCCGGCCATCGTGTCATCCCCAGATATTTACGGGGCACAGCCATGAAACAACTTGGGGCGCCCGTTCTCGTGAACGAAGATGGCAGAAGCGTTAGCGCGCCATGATACCGCGAAGGCATATCTTTGCCGCGCAATCAGACATGCACCTACCCGAAGGGATAGAGGTACTTGCCGCGGACATAAAAATGCCCCCGTAAGTTGAACCTACGGGGGCAGTACTCGCCGACTATGAGGGGATTAATTTGCGTCGACGAGAACACTGAACTCAAGCGAGGCTGAGCTACCGGGGAGCACCTGACTGTATTGGCCAGTGATGCTATCTGCTGAAATTGTTGGGGTGCCTGAAGGCTCCATTGAGGCGTCACAATCGCCCGAACACTGGGTGATCGAAGTGTACGCAGGTGCAGCATCAAAGATTTCGACGTCAGTGGCCGTGAAGGCACCAGTGTTTTGCGCTACGATTTTATAGCGAATGCATTGGCCTGGTTCGACATCAAGGCGCGCTTTGGTGAAGGTCCCGCCGGCACCTGCGTTGTCATCACAAGTGGCGTCAACGTATTGGGTTTTCTCCAACGTCACATCACCAGTGACGATGGTAATTGTATCTTCGAGCGTGTTGTTTTCCGTGTTCACATCACTACCGGAACCACCGTTTAGCGTGCTGCCCAAAGACAAAGTCGCAACTTCAGACACACCCGTTGTTGCAGCAGACGGGCTTTGCACACGGTAGATCACTGTCATGCTTTCACCCGCAGCCAGACCCGATGGCAGATCATCAAAGTTATCAATGACAAGGTCGTCTGCATCGATCGCACCATCGTCGTTCACATCGCGGTAGATCGCGCCCGAGAAGTTATCCAACCCATCTTCCGAGATTGTCCCTGACGTAATGGTCACGTTGCCGTAGTTGGTGATGGTGTGAAGGATATCGACAACACCCCCCGGTGAGGCCTGAACCGCTTGGTCAGAGGCAATACCAACGTCATACATCTGCCGAATACGGATGGCGTTCACGATGCGGTCAGATTGCCCTGACACTGCGCTTTGGACCTGCACATCAACCGGCGTGTCACCGGGTGCGGCATCTGCGGCGGGGGTGACAGTTACCGTGAAGGTCGCCGTTGCATCTTTTGCCACGGTGCCAGTGTTTGTCACGATCGAGCCTTCGGCATTGCGGAACTCTACTGTCCAGCCGTCTGGTAGGTCCTGTGCCAGCGAGATGTTGTAGCTGTCTGATGATCCGCCATTGTTTTCAACGTTCATCTCAAACGTGTAGGCATCCCCTGGGGTAAGACCTTCGCTGGTCACCCATGGATCACTTCCATCAGTTGGCGCAGCACCGTCCCCCTCACGCCCAGAAACTGAATTCTCAAGATCAACACTTGCCGCCAAAACAGCGCCGTTAAATGCCGCCAAAGCTTCGTCTGTAACGCCTGACGCGTCTGAGCGCGTTTGCAGATACACCTCGTAATTAGCGGTGGTAGTGCTTGCCGCAACGGGCGCCGCGTCACTTGGCAATGTCGCAAGCAAACGTACTTTCGCGCTTTCCCCGATAGCAAGTGGTCCCACGGGGCCAATGATGGGCGTCTTACCGTCAGTGCTTACAATCCGAAACGTGGTGCCTTCCGGGTAGGTGTTGCGGACGTCATCAAGCACCGAGACAGAAAGGCTATCAGCCTCGTTTGAGGTATTGGTAATGACAAACTCATGCTCGATCACACCGCCTTGGTACACGGATGTGTTTTCAGTCACTGTGTCATTTACGGCGTCATCATCAGTGGCTGAACGAACGGTGCCATCAGGTGATTGATCCGAAATATCCACACTAAAGTTTGCATCCACAGTCACCGTCGCGGTGTTGGAAGCAGGGAAAGCGTTACCATCCACACTTTGCTGGGCCGTGTTGCTGATCACGCCAGCATCTGCATCAGACGTGATACGCGCCTGGAATGTCACGCTGCCAGACCGCCCCGAGGGGACACTGTCAATTGTGAAATCAACCGTATCCGAGCCGTTGAAATTCCACGCAATCGTGTTGCTGCTGCCGTTGGTGGCGTCCGTATCTGAGAAGCCGTTGGTTTCATCAAGCGCACCTGACGCGTCTGACCAAACTGCTGAGCCAGCCACATACTGCAGCTCATCGCCCAGCACGTCTTCGACTTTGTAGTTGTTCGCCGCAACAAGACCTGTGCTTGAATATGTCAGCGTCACAGTGACCAAATCGCCTGCATCAATGCGCGTGTTGGCATTCGTGTCATCGGCAACCATCGACTTCACCAGATCAATAATGGCACCGCTTGAAACCGTGAGTGTGTCCGTGTTGGTCGCCAGCGTCGTACCATCAAGCGCAGAGGTCGCCGTCACTGTCATATCGTCAGTGCCTGTGGCCGCTGAACCTGCCGTTGCCTCAATGATTAGGCCAAATTGCTCACCTGGAGCCAACAGTGGCGTTTGGGTAATCGGCGTTGCACTGTCGGCCACGCCGTCCATGTTAGCATCGGGATAGAACACCAGCGATTGTGCGTTAAAGGCGCCTGTGTCTTGCTCGACGACACTAAGGGTAAACGCATCAGCGCCGTTCCCTTCGTTGGTCACGATATGCGGCAGAAAGGCTTTGCCGCCTGGCGCAATGTTTTCGCTGTTATCTGACGTTAGCGTGACACCAGCCACCTGACGCACAATAGTCTCAACAGTGTTGGAGGTGATCGTAATAATATCGCCGGCCGCGTTTTCATAGGTCGCAACTGCTTGGTTGCCGATCACAGATCCTGCTTGCGGGGCCGCAAGGGCCGGTGTTGCTGCGAAACTTGTCAGCAGGGCTGTGGTGCCGAAGGCTTTGATGAAAGTGCATTTACGTGTCATGGGATTTTACCTTGTCGTCTAAAGAAAATGGGATGGGGAAAGCCGCTTAATCGACCAGCACACGGTAACCGTTCAGCACGGTTGCATCGGCTTCGAGCGGATCAGATAGGGTCCAGCGGACTGCTGTAATTTCGTCTTGCGGCAAAGGTTCTTCACGCAAAGACCCATCATCGCCAACAACCCAGCGCAGCGCAGGCAACGTTGACCACTCAAGGCCCTCTGCTTGCGGGTTCAACTCAGCCTGCACTTCAAAGCGTGCATCAATTGAACTGAAGAAGGCATCTTGCTGTAATGTGACACCAACCGGCACAGGTGCGCTGATCACAAGACCACGCAAATCGTCTTGGGTCGTGTTTTTGTGGCTGAGCGCGTATTGAATGGTCTCGCCGGGTGCAACGCTTTGGCGAGAAACAAGCTGCTCTGCACCATCGCTGCCAAGCTCTACCACTTGGAATGAAAAGGTACTCTCAAGGGTTTGCGCAGACGCGATCCCACCTATGCCAAATGCGATGAGCGCGACACACAACCCAGTTTGAATTTTCGGCCTCGAAACAAAGTGAGAGTAGAGCATGTTATTTTTCCTTTGGTGTCGGGCGGGCCGAGTTGCAAACATCGCACCGAGAACTACGATGCCTGCACACCATGTCCGTTCAGAAAAACAAATTCGGGGCACCTATCGGCGGATAAAGCCGTTCTGACAGGTCGCTCTCTATCCTTTGGGATAGCCTGTGATGCCGCGGCGCAAACAAACAAAAACGCGCGCACCCCGACAGGTACGCGCGCCTCAATACGTCACAATAACGAAGGTTTATGAGTTAGATAAAGCCTGCGTCGCGGGCGATCATCGCAGCATCGGTGCGGTTTTTTGCATCAAGCTTACGGCACAGCGTTTTCACATGCAGCTTGATGGTTGGCTCCTGCAGGTCCAGATCAATAGCTATCTCTTTGTTTGATTTTGCTGCCAACACGCCGCGTAAAACCTGACGTTCGCGCTCTGACAGAGCCTTTTCAAAATCTGTCTCAGGCGCATCACTTTTGCCCGCCATAAAGTCTGCTGGGGCAAAGACTTCACCCATGGCCATGAACTTCACCGCGTTGACCAAGCTTTTCGCGGGCATGGTTTTGGGCAAGAAACCCGCGGCCCCAAGATCCAGAGCTTGCTGCGCAATCAACCGTGTTCCAGTACCCGAAATCAATCCAACGGGGTTACCGCCGCTCAGCTTGAGCGCTTGTTTCAGACCCTCAAGTCCCCGCATCCCGGGCATGGTATAATCAAGAAGGACCAGATCAAATGGCCCATGAAGCTTCATCTGCTTTAACGCGTCCTCAAGTGTACCGGCCTGAACAACTTGCCCCGTGCCATCGGACTCTAGGAACATAGAAATCGTATCTCGGACCAACTCATGATCATCAGCAACTAAAATTCTCAGACCCATGGGCTCATCCTTTTCGCAAGTACACCGCATGCGGCTAAGGGCAGAAAAAGTAGCAAATTGACCTTAACGTCAAGCATTGCCCTTGGGGACGTTACGGCACAAACACTTCGCCTAAGAAAAGGACGCATTTACCATATAAATAGCTGATATCTATTGATACTTACTCATATCGAACGCGTTAATTTATGCGAAAAGTCCTGCAACCTATCCTTAAGGATAGGCGCCTATCCCGATACGCTGTCTCGCCCAATTTAGTCTCAAGGTAAGTGAAGCGGGAAAGGAACACTCAATGTTCAAAACTTCATTACTTACCCTTTGCCTTAGCCTGCTGATGTTCATCAGCGCCGCTCCAGCAGTGGTACAAGCCGAGACAACAAGCGTGGTCTTGTCAATCGAAAAAGGCGAGCGTGAGTACCGCTTAACCCTTGAAGACATCAAAGCCTTTACACCGGTCACATTTGAAACCGAGACGATCTGGACACATGGGGTCCAGAGTTTTGAAGGTGTACGCCTTAAGGATTTGCTCGATAGCATCAACATTTCAAGCGGTCAGTTACGCGCCATTGCCGTGAACGATTATGCGGTCGATATCCCTGTGG
>Ga0209555_10000771_pt1 | contig 26083 bp, 29 predicted proteins | sample SaaInl85LU_5_DNA_FD_184643 | JGI IMG/M metagenome (GOLD analysis project Ga0209555, IMG submission 184643) | Marine microbial communities from expanding oxygen minimum zones in the Saanich Inlet - ESP_85LU_5_DNA (SPAdes) (version 2) | ecosystem: Environmental > Aquatic > Marine > Intertidal... | reverse complement strand
CTCAAGCGTAAATAGCCGTTTTCATCTGTCTTTAAGCCAGATAAAAGCTTCACACAAACAACCCGTTAGGCTATTATCTCGCCCTCTTTCGGAACGTAGCGCAGCCTGGTAGCGCACTGTCATGGGGTGTCAGGGGTCGGAGGTTCAAATCCTCTCGTTCCGACCAAATTAAAAGAAAAGGGGCCACTCAAAGAGTGGCCCCTTTTCTTTTAATCCGCCGAAGGCGGAGAGGATTTCCGAGTTATTTATCAAGGTTCACAAAATTGTCGGGAGCAAATTACTCGGGCAATCCTGCCCTCGCCCTTCGGGCCAACTGAAGCTGTTCCGATTTGTTCCAGACAAATCGGTGGGACGCGCTTAAGCGCGGCCGCAAAGCGGCGAATCACAGGCATATGATTCGCAAATCCTCTCGTTCCCCGCATTCCAGGGAGACCAAGCCGCAAAGCGGCTGAGGTCGACCCTCCAAATCTCAAGCCCGAGCCCCAAAAGGTCGCGTAATACGCTTCGCGTACAACGCTCCTACAATGCTAGACTATTTTGATCTTCGAGGAACCATAGTCATGTCCATCGAGAGCGCAATCTCCTTTTTTCTAGCAGTCCTAGTTTTCGGCGTCACCCCAGGTCCAGGGGTCTTCGCGATCCTCGCCCGTGCTCTGGTATCCGGAGCGCGCTCATGTTTTTGGCTGGCTCTAGGAATGACCATCAGCGACATGCTCTATCTCATCGCCGCGTGCTTAGGCCTGGCAGCCGTAGCCACTCACTGGGGTGAACTCTTCACTGCCATCCGTATCCTTGGTGCAATCTACCTAGTCTACCTAGGCTGGAAAATGTGGAACGCTCCACTGGAACTCAACGAGGCCGAGGCCAAAGTGGGTCGCAGCGCAGGTATTTTAAGCTTCACACAAGGTTTTCTAATCTCAGCGTCAAATCCTAAGGTGATCCTCTTCTATATCGCGTTCTTACCGACCTTTATGGATCTTAGCGTCTTGAGTGCTGCGGATATTGCTCTGGCGTCGGTTTTAACACTGATTGCATTGATGATAGGTTTGATGGGAATTGCTCTCTTCGCCGCGAAAGCACGTAAGTTCTTTCACTCGCAAGCTGGTGTAGAGCGTCTGAATCGCAGCGCAGGTTCAATTATGATGGGGGCGGGTGCTTACCTGATCTCCAGAAACTGACTCTGAATTAATCCAATCTAACCAGCTCTTCCAGAGTGAGCAGATATAAACCATTCAGATCCTGACTCTCAGCGTTGTAGAGGCATTTCCAGATCATTCTTTCTAGATATCCGAGCTCACGTACGAGCTTTACACCTGTGCGCAGTATCTGCAGAGTAGGCCCGCCACTCCTATTCATATAATCCTTGCTCTGTGAGAGTAGCTCCGAGTTGCGATTGAGTCGTTCGATTAGATCCTGTTGTAGTGCAATGCGCCACTAGAGCGTTCACGGCATCCTCGGTACAATCGTGCCAAGCCAGTACTGACAAACTTCAGAGTAGTTCATTTGGCAGACATATCACTGTACAAAATTTCAATTCAGGGATAAGCCTCAACATTATGTCTTCAATTAAAAAAATTCGACTTGCGATCTCCCTCATGTCGTTTATCGCAATCGTTGCCCCCTTTATGTATCTGCTGGGGCAGGCGGACACTCAGGCTGCGTTTGAGGCCAATAGCCGGTGGTTGATCTATTACACCCTATTTTGGGTCGCCTTAATGTCCCTGCTGTTAATGCGTAATCGCAGGTTCTTCGGCGATGAGACTCCGTTTGATATTTTAGTGCGCAAAACTAAAGGCCTGATCGACTGGTTGCGAGTCAAAGATTGATGAGCAGCCCTGTGCGTGGCTTTTTGGGTATTGCTGCTGCGAGCATTCTTTGGGGCACTACCGGTACAGCGGCTAGCTTTGCGATAGATCTTAGCCCATTAGCTATCGGTGCCTTCGCGATGGGTGTTGCAGCATTGTTGCTGGGGTTGAACTCGGCCGCATTGCTACATCAACACTACCAACAGATCGTCCATCGTCCTCTGCTCTTTTGCGCGGGCGGAGCCGCCGTCGCAATTTATCCCTTGGCGTTCTATTCGTCGATGCATCTTGCCGGAGTCGCCGTGGGTACTGTGGTGTCTATCGCGAGCGCGCCAATTTTTGCGGCGCTGTTGGAGTGGATTTTCGATAAACGTGCAGTTAGCCGGCGTTGGATAGTCAGTTTTGTGCTGGGCGTGATCGGTATTGTGATGCTCTATGCTGGCAAGGTCGTACCGCCGGAACTCGCCAACGAGGCAGGGAGATCGACTCTCTGGGGCTTGATTCTGGGGCTCGTAGCGGGGCTCACCTATTCACTCTACTCCTGGGTTGCAAAGGTTCATATATCATCCGGTATTGCCTCTCGCGCCTCTATGGCAGCAATGTTTCTACTCTCAAGTCTGGTGCTTCTGCCATCGCTGCTATTTACCGGAGAGAATCTATTCGCCAACTCAACAAATACAGGGGTAGTGATCTACATGGCGCTGGTGCCGATGTTTCTTGGTTACCTCTGCTTTGGTTACGGGCTAAAAACTATCAGTGCGAGCAGCGCGACGCTGATTACGTTGTTGGAGCCAGCGGTGGCTGTGATATTGGCCGTTGGACTACTTGGGGAGCAGTTCCACCTGATCGGCTGGCTTGGTGTGGCTGCGATTCTGTTGTCGATGCTGATACAGCTAGAGCGCCGATCCTAAGCGGGGGTTTCGCTCGCTCTGCGTATCTCATCCAAGCTATCAGAATACCCCCGAGTCTCATCTGTCCGTTTAGGACTTTTTCTATTAGAAATCAGGCCTGACAGTTTTTAATTTTTCGTTGATTCTGTATGCAAATTAAACAGCCTTGGATGCAAAGTGCTGATGTTTCGATTAGCGGTTCAGGCTCGGATTCAGGCTAGAGGCGCCAGTAAAAGTTACTGCACTTCTTGTGAAACACCTCAATGCGACTGTACTTATCAGCCGAACGTCCAGCGATGCCCGTACAGATGTGCAGTGGAATTAGATGATCCTCTCTTGGCTGGCAGAAACGCGCGTAGGGGGCCTGTTCCCAGTTTACGAGTGTAGCCCGAATCTCTGAGTACTCTTTTTCTGGGCCGCCCAACGTTGCCTCAAGCCAATCCTCAAAGCCAGCATTGGCCTGCTTTACCTCTTCAGTCGCTGGTGCATAAAAGGCGCGCATGTTGTGAAAGGTGAAGCCGGAGCCGATGATCAATAACCGTTCTGCGTCCAGAGACCTAAGTGCCTCGCCGATCGCTAAGTGCTTCTGCGCATCGAGTGAAGCGTGCATCGACAGTTGCAGCACTGGAATGTCGGCGTCGGGGTAGAGCAGCTTCACCGGTACAAAAACGCCGTGGTCCAGCCCTCGCTCATGCTCGAGTTCCGTTGAAAAACCCTGCGCATCCAGCGTAGCTTTGATCTTTTCAGCCAATTCAGGTGCGCCCGGGCAGGGGTACTCGATTCGGTAAGCCTCTTCGGGGAATTTATAGTAGTCGAAATAGAGTTCTGGGCTTGGGTTAGCACTGACTCTCAATCTCTCGCTCTCCCAGTGTGCACTGAGCACCAGTATGGCATCCGGACGCTCAAATTCGCGGGCATACTGCTGCAGTGCGTCAATCAGTTGCTGATGATCGGGATCGTTGAACAGCGGCCGAGGGCCGCCGCCATGCGAGACGAATAGAAGGTCAGTGTTGCGTAGCATTATCGGCTTTTCCTTCTAGGCCATACGCTTTGAAATTACACGGTCGACTGACAGTTTACCACCACCGGCAATCATAAGAGCGAGTGATGCAGCGAGCAGTACCAGAGCGTACTCGTAGCCGTTGTTACTCATAAACAGGCCATTCTCCAAGTGAACCACAAAGGTGGCTACTGCCATCGCGACTGCATTCACCAGCGCGGCGGGTCGTGTCAGCAGGCCAAGCGCCAGAGCGAGACCGCCGAAAAACTCAGCTGCACCTGCTAAAAATGCCATCAATAGGCCGGGAACCAAACCGATTGAGGCCATCCACTGCCCGGTCGCCTCAAGTCCGTAGCCGCCAAACCAGCCGAAGAGTTTCTGCGCACCGTGGGCGGCCAAAATAAGACCTACAGGTACACGCAGGATCAGAGCACCCCAGCCCGCTTTAGTGGTTAGAAGTTGAGAGATTAGATTGTTCATGGTGTTACCTCCAAAGCGATCGCTTTTAATTCTGTTGATGAAGTAAAGAGTAGCAATAAATAAATTGTTTATTAATAGTCATAATATTGTTTAACTATAAACATTACGTTTATTAGAAAGTGATTTTTCAATGGATAAGTTTCAGCAGATACGCACCTTTTTGGCGGTAGCAGAGCAGGGAAGTTTTGTTGCCGCGGCTAACACGCTCGGTCTATCTCCGCAGTTAGTCAGCAAATATGTTGCGGCCTTGGAGGCGGATTTAGGTTCTCGACTGCTGAACAGGACGACCCGTCGAGTCAACATGACCGAGGCAGGTGCGCAATATTTTGCCGAAGCGAGTGAGTTGGTTGAGGCGCTTGAGCGCCTTGAGTCTCATATCACCCTAACCCAACAGAGCGTTCGGGGTGTTTTACGCGTCAGCGCGCCGGTATCTCTGGGGAGTCGGTTTTTGGGTGAGGCAGTTCAGTGCTTTCAGCAAGAGCATCCGGAAGTGAGCGTCGACATACAGCTTAACGACCGTAAGGTCGATATCGTCGAGGAGGGGTTTGATATCGCGCTGCGCATAGCGCGTTTGAAAGACTCCTCGCTGGTAGCTCGTAAGCTCTCTGAGGTACCCATTAGCTACTGCGCCGCACCCTCATACTTGAAAGTGCGAGGGACTCCGAGGTTAAAGGCTGAACTCCAAGAGCATCGCCTGTTGCGCTACTCCTACCTGGATGGGCAGCCTCAGGGCGGGAGTGAAGTTTGGCTGGGTAGCAATTCAGGGGATTTTCTTGTTGATGCCGCGCGAGCGGGTGCTGGAATCGTATCTGTGCCCAAGTTCATGGTACGACACCGTTTAGAGCTGGGCCAGTTAGAAGAGGTGTTGTGCGAGGCGCCGCGCGAGGTGCTTGGGCTCTACGCGGTTTACCCGCATAGAGCCCTGTTGCCGCTTAAGGTGCGCAGCTTTAGCGATCACCTCGCAAAGCACTTCAAACGTAACCCTCTTTGATCGCTGCTATCCGAACTCAGGTAGGTTAGGTTTTACGGTCTCCATACCCGCTTCAACCCAAGCGTCGTAGCCACCAGCAATAGAGGTCACATTGACGTAGCCCATCTGGTGCAAGGAGGCGGCTGCAAGGGCAGCACGACCACTGGTTTTACAGTAGAGCACAATCGCCTGATCACGCGCTTCCAACTCGGGTGCGCCGCCCATCTTAAACTCCAACAGACCGCGAGGAATATTGATGGCACCGGCGAGATGGCCCTGTTGGTATTCCGCAGGTTCACGTACATCTAGCAGCAGCTGTACCTGCTGAATCGCTGAGCCGGCTTCGCCGATGCTCACTTCATTGATCTGTTTTTCGCCTCTGCGACAAGGTCTTGCGCTGTTTTCACAGGTATACTCCCGAACACGTTAGGTTTGCTTTAAGCAGAATAGCAACATATATTCGAATTGTCTTATATACGGGAGAAAAAGGTGTCAGCGATTCGTTATCTACCAGTAGCTACCTTCGCTACGCTGATGGGAAGTGCTGGGCTTACGCTGGCTTGGGAGAAGGCTTCTGAGGTTTTTGGTTTGCCGGTGCTGGTTAGCCAGTTGCTACTCGGATTTACATTAGTGTTATTAGCCGTACTCGGTTCTAGCTACCTGGTAAAGTTTTTGAAACACCGCGATGCTGTTTGTGAAGAGTTTAATCATCCGATCAAGATCAGTTTCTTTCCCGCACTCTCAATCGGTTTGATGCTTATTGCGACTGCACTGCATCAGTATCAAGCGCAGCTAGCCCTGATCTTCTGGGCTGTCGGTGGGGCACTGCAACTGTTACTTACGCTAACCCTGATGAATGTCTGGATTCATCAGTCGCGCACTCAGGTGAATCACACAACCCCAGCATGGTTTATCCCAATCGTCGGAAATATTATTGCGCCGATTGAAGGGGTATCGCTGGGTTTTTTGGATCTGAGCTGGTTCTACTTTTCGGTCGGGTTCGTTTATTGGATTGTGCTTAAGGTCTTGGTGTTTAACCGCATGCTCTACCATGATCCGTTACCCCAAAACCTGTTGCCCACGCTGTTTATCATGGTAGCCCCGCCAGCGGTTGGTTTCATAGCATATCAGCGATTAAGTGGCGGTGCGTTTGATGTCTTTGCACACATACTCTATTACACGGCACTGTTCTTGGTGATTCTGCTGTTAACGCAAATTGCCCGGTTTGCTCGCCTGCCTTTCTTTATTTCTTGGTGGGCTTACTCATTCCCACTGGCTGCGTTCACTGTGGCCACGATGCTGATGTATCAACATCATCAGACGCTATTCTTTCAAGCGCTCAGTCTGATTATGTTGGTGGTAGTGACCGTACTTATTGCAATGCTGGCTTGGCGTACTGCGCGTGCGGCCATCAGTGGCAATCTTTTTAAACCGGAATAGCGGAGAGGCTAGATGGATACTTACGCAGCGGCTGTGACACTCTTTCTGATTATGGATCCGTTGGGAAATATCCCTCTGTTCCTGTCGATTCTTTCCCAGGTACCTGAGAGCCGTAGGCGTCTGGTACTGGTGCGAGAGCTCTTAATTGCGCTAGGTCTGATGCTGATATTTCTATTCAGCGGACCGAGCCTGCTGAAGGTGCTCGGGCTCTCCACTGAAGCGGTCTCTATCAGCGGCGGTATCATTCTGATGATTATTGCGATTCGGATGATCTTCCCGTCTAGAGGTGGCCCTATGGGGGATGATATGGATGACTCTGAACCGTTGATTGTGCCCTTGGCTACCCCGATGATCGCCGGCCCATCTATCTTGGCTACCCTGGTGCTTTTGGCTGAGAGCCAGCCCGAGCGCTCGGTGGAGTGGCTCTATGCCTTGCTGGCGGCCTGGGGTATATCCGCTGTGATCCTGCTGAGCTCGCAATCCTTCTATCGCATTCTAGGCAAACGCGGCCTGAAAGCGATTGAGCGCTTAATGGGGATGATTCTAATCTCTATTTCGGTGCAGATGCTGATTAACGGTATCGGCCAGCTCGATCTGATTCACTAATCTGACTGGAACCGAGAATTTCGATGATAAAACGGTCTTTAGGTAGGTCAGGAATGTCATGTTGTAGCAGGAAGACGTCGGTAAACTTGAGATAAACCGCAGCGGGGTGGATTAGTTCGGACGACTATCTCTATTGCTAGTCCACAGCATCAAGAGCGCGGCGACGATAAACAAGCCCCAGAAGAGTAGGGCGGAATCCATAGCGCTCAGTTATTCCTTGTCATTATGGTGAAATTGGTCTTGCAGGCTAACATCGCTCTTGGCATATAAAAATAGTTTTATATAACTCTTCTGGGTGCGGGGGATTGAAGAGCCCCGACTCGGACTGTGCGGGGCTCTTGATGCACGCTAGGGCTGGTTGATTAGGGGCTCATGCGGAACTAGCGGCTCGCGCTTGGTCTGATCGATCTGCGACCAGCGTACGCACAGGTAGCTCAGCAGCGCTACCAGTAAAGGAATGCCGAGATCGGCAATCGTCTCAAGGCTCATTGGTGCACCTCCATCTGATGGTGGTCTGTCAATCCTAGTCCTTATTTTCACGCTCTGCCTGCTTAGCGTTAGCGTAAACTTGAACCCGATTAATGTTTTCTAAGTTATTGTATTTATTGAAGACTAGTTCTTGTTCGGTTCTAAAGTTCAGATTAAGTATCCAAAGTAAAACGTTGATTTTACGACTCATGGCTCTAATTCTGGAGTATGGAAGTGTTAGAGGCGACTGGGATTGCGCTAGCTAATTTGGCTTGAAATCGGGAGGTAAATTGAAGATCTTTCAATTTCGCCGATCTGCAATTATTCGCTGCAATGTCCAGTGTTGCAAAATGCGATTTGACTTAGCTCTCTTAAACTCTAGTATGAAGCTAAGGGTAAGCTCTACCCGCCAACCGAAGGAGGTGTCAGATGGAAAGTCGTACCACCAAGCTCGAAGTTGTTATTCCCCCTGATGTCGCATTCAGCGACCTCAAGCTGCAGCACGACCCCAACTCGGGTGGGATCGTTTTTGAGTACCAACCTATAGAACGTATCTGTGAAGCCTCAGGTATCGAAGTTGATCACCTGTCCGAGGAGTGTGAAGACGATCTGGGTGATTTTTTGATGTCCTGGTATCTAAAGCACCGTGCCTATGGTGGCGAACCTGACTACGTCGCAGACTCCATACTTGAGGAGATGAAGTTGATCGAAGCGGCAGGCCAACGCTTCACGTTGCCGGCCGGTCACGCCTGACAGGCGCCAGATCAGGGGCAAGTAGACGTTGATCTCTTGCTCCTCACTCGCTTATCTGGCTTTCGTATAGGTACTCATGAGGCTTGTGCCTATGTCACCATCTTGAGTAGATCAGCCTCCGCAAGAGGTTTACTGATCAGATAGCCCTGAATCAGGGAGCAGTTCTCCTGTCGAAGCCAATTCAGCTCCTCTTTGGTTTCCACTCCCTCCGCAACCTGAGAAATACCGAGCTCTTGGCAGAGTTTCAGAGTCGATCGTACGATCGCAGCGGTGCGTGGTTCAGAGTCAACATGAGTGATGAAAGATCGGTCGATCTTCAACTCCTGCACAGGAAGATCACGCACATATGCCAGAGACGCCTGTCCAGTTCCATAATCATCAATAGCGAGTTTGAATCCCATTGATCTGAGTCTCTCTAGATAGGCCTGCGCTGAGTCAGGATCAGACATCAGGGCGCTCTCGGTCACCTTCAAGCAGATACTCCCTGGCGCGGTACCTGTGCGCTGTAGTTCAGCTCTCAGGTGTGTCTCTAAGGCCGGGTTATCGAGGTCGAGCGTAGAGAGATTTACCGCTACCACAAGATCAACACCGGTCTGTTGCCAGCGTTTAGCTGCGTTCATCGCCTCTGTAACAACCCAAGGGGTGATTTGACGTATAAAACCGGTCTGTTCGCAAAAAGGGATAAATAGGTCTGGGCGCACATAGCCGCGCTCGGGATGGTGCCAACGTATGAGCGCTTCGACCGCAGTAACACGCTCCTTCACGCTACACCACTTTGGTTGGTAAACAAGCTCGAATTGCCCCTCTTGGAGTGCGGTGCGCAGCTCACCCAATAGCGTTAGCGACTCGGTTTCGCTCGGTGGTGGCACCTCTTTGACTTCGATACAGCTTTTGAAGTGTTGCCTCGCTGCGTCCAAAGCCTCTTCTGCAGAGCGCAATAGGGCCTCCGGTGATTGGTCTGATAGGCTTGCATCAACAATTGCGGCGCGTAGATCGATGTAAATCTTCTGATTCGATACATCGATCGGCTGCTCAAAGGCTGCCAATATGGCGGTAACGAGCGCTCGGGTCTCATCGGAGGATTCATCGGTCAGAACTAGCCCGAAGCGGTTCGATTCGACCCTGCAGAGATTGAAGCGTTCGGCGCTGAGGGTTTCCAGACGGCGAGCTACTTTGATCAACGCCTCATCCCCTAGATGGTGGCCCAAGGCTTTGTTGATCAGAGCGAATCGGTTGATATCCACCAGTACTAAGTTGGCGACGGGGGCCGTGACGGCGGATTCTAGCGCCTGCATAAATCTAAGGCGGCTACCCAGACCGGTTAAACGATCCTCAAATGCTAGACGTTTGATATGGCGCTCTCTTCCTAAAATTCCCGCGCGCATGTGCTCAAGCTCTCTCAACAGGCGGCCGAGTTCTGGGCTGCCTGCGCTGGGTATCTCGGTGGTGTAGTCACCTGATGCGATGCGGTCGGCTACTCGCACGGGCTCTTTCAGTAGTGCCGCGATACTGCGTGCTAATAGATAGGAGAAGAGCAATGCCAAACAGACCACAATCAGCTCAATCAGCAAAATCATTGAGCTTAGTGCTGTAGACTTCTCACGGTACTCTTGTTCGCTGGCGGCCATCCCATCCTGTTGAGCTATGCTGACTGCCTCCGCCTCTTCGAGCAGCTGATTCAAAACAGGCTGAGTGTGTTCAGCAAAATGCGCGCGCGCAGCAGCTAATCCATTGAACTCGATCTCCTCAACAGTCGCCTGAAATCGATCCGCATACATGTTGCGCAATTCAATAAAGCGACTGATAGCGGGTGTGTTTAACTCTTTTGAGAGGGTTCGCATAGCGGCGTCGGCTCCTCTAAGTGCCTCATCCATAGTCTGGTAGAGCGGGATACGATCACTACGCTCTGCTGTCTGTAGCAGCGTTAGCAGTTGCACTGTAGCAATCTGAACCCTCTTCGCAGCGCGTTGCGCGAGAAGCGCCCGGCGAGTCTGATCTTCGACGATTACCCGCATCTCGTTAGACGCGTTTTGTGAGAAATTAATCGAAAGATAGGTGCTCGTGCTCATAACGACCACTAGCGCTAAAAAAGCCAGAATGAGACGAGTTCTCAAAGAGGTATCTGAGAGTATTGGCATGACTACTGCATCGCTATTAAGACATTAGAGTTATCTATTCGTCGGTGTACTAGAGAGTTCCTTAAATAGTTCGTGCCAACTTTTTTTAAATTTTTTGTAAGGAGTTGGAAAGGGGATCGTCTAAAGGCTGTAACACGAAAAACCGAATCAAAAATCTTGAGGTGTGACATGGAAAATAAAATTTCAAAATCTGGCGTAGCCTTGGCTCTGAGCACTGCACTGGCACTCTCCGCAACAAGCGCTACTGTGGCAGCATCGGACAAGGAGAAGTGTTATGGCGTAGCACTCGCCGGCGAGAATGACTGTAAAGCAGGCCCTGGTACATCCTGTGCTGGCAGCTCCACGCGCGATTATCAAGGAAATGCCTGGTCAATTGTTGCCAAAGGTACCTGTGAAACACTTAACTCGCCAACCTCGCCTACCGGTAAAGGCCAGTTGATGAAGTTTGAAGAGAAGATGTAAACCCGCTTTCCAAAGCAAGAGAGAGGATCTTGGACCGATGACCGCACGAGCCCAGCACACAAGTCTACCTAGCCGTGCCGGTATCGGTCTGAAGTTCCGCCATATTGATCAGTTTTTGTGTGAGACACCCGACATCGGTTTTGTTGAGGTGCACGCGGAAAACTACCTGGTTGAAGGTGGAATCCGCTTAGCGCAGCTAGAAGCGGTGCGCGAGAACTACCCTCTCTCTATTCATGGGGTTGCTGCATCCTTGGGCTCTGAAGCAGCGCTCGATGTTGAGCATTTACGAAGGCTCAAACGGCTGGTTGATCGTTACCAACCGCAGAGCTTCTCTGAACATCTCGCTTGGTCTACTCACGCGGGTGTCTACTACAACGACCTGCTACCGCTGATTTATACCCAGCAGCGACTGCAACGAGTGGTCGAGCATATTGACCAGCTGCAGAACTGTCTGGGCCGAAGTATTCTGCTTGAAAACCCGTCAACCTATGTCAGCTTTGATGCTTCGGAGATTCCAGAGACGGATTTTATCACTGAGGTCGTCAACCGGTCCGGGTGTGGCTTACTACTGGACGTCAACAATATCTATGTAACCTGCATCAATCAGGGCTGGAGCCCATACGAGTATATGTCTGACTTGCCTCTTGGAGCTGTCGGTGAGGTGCATCTTGCTGGATATACGGAAGAGTTGGACGAAACGGGTAAGCGAGTGGTGATCGATAGCCACAGCGCTGAGGTGGCCGACGAGGTTTGGCAACTCCATCAGCGCCTGTTGGAGCAGGTCGGGCCGCAGCCAACACTTCTCGAGCGTGATGGTGCACTGCCAGAATTGAGTGTTCTCTTAGCCGAGGCTCGCGGTGCAGAGTCACTCATTCAGCCTGAGGAGGTGCGCCATGCAGTCTGAGTTTGCAACGGCACTGCTGGGTTCTAATGACGGCTTGCTACCCCTGTTGACTGAGCCGCTCAGTTTTGACCGAGGGCATCGTTTTGATATCTACCGCAATAATGTTCAGCAATCGCTGATCGAATCACTGGAGGCAAGTTTTCCAGTCATACGTGATCTTATCGGCCCTCAGGCATTCGTAACGCTGGCGACCCTGTTTATCCGCAGCTCGCCACCCAAGTCACCCTATCTGGTCGAGTATGGCGATCGCTTTCCTGATTTTTTGGATATACGTGCTGAGCTTTCTGATTATCCCTTTCTAGCAGAGGTGGCCAGGCTTGAGTATCAGCTTTTGCGTAGCACTCATGCTGCCGATGGGCTAGCGATCAACGATCAACTCGTCGCTTTGACCCATGATCCTGACCGTTTATTCTCGAGTCGTTTTCAATTTGCCGCTCCGATTGCGTTAATGCCGTTACGGTATGCTTCTGCCAGTATTTGGTTGGCACATCAAAAGTCGGCTCCGAATCTTTCTAGCATAGAAGTGAATCGCTCCGAGTGGTTATTGATCTCAAGACCCAGTTTTTGGGCGGAAATCGATCTGCTGGATTTTAATGAATTTCAATTCATTGCGCAGTTGATCAGTGGGGCAACGATTGCCAAGGCATTAGATGTGGTGGCAGATGGTTTTGACCTCACGGGATGTTTGCATCGCCTGCTGATTCGTCAGGTTCTAACCGGTGTTGAGGAGATCAAATGTTGAGTCTGTTGCAGAGTATTGAACGGGTATGGGCTAAGTTGCCCGAGGATATTGGGTTGCTGCTAGCACGTTTGACTCTAGCAACGATATTCTGGCGCTCGGGACAAACTAAAATAGAGGGCTTTCAGTTAGACCTAATCGATATGAAGTTTCAGTGGGGTTGGCCTGTGATGGCAGAGTCGACACTTTTTCTATTCGAGTATGAGTATAACGTGCCACTGTTGTCGCCAGGTTTCGCGGCGCTGCTGGCGACTTTTGCCGAACACCTCCTACCTTTACTGTTATTACTTGGATTTATGACGCGCAGTGGAGCGCTGATGCTTTTGGTGATGACCTTGGTGATACAGATTTTCGTCTACCCGGATGCCTGGGTTACGCACGGGTTGTGGGGCGCTTTGTTGCTGATGCTGATGAGTCGGGGAGCAGGGCGCCTATCTCTGGATGCGCTGATGCAGCGTTAGAGAGGGTTGAACCAAGCCACTATTGCTGCCTTCCCTGTTTACCGTTCTCAATTACTTGGGCGTGCTCATCGATCAACGCCTGTAACTTCTTGCTGGCAAGGTCCTGATTGACCTTAGACTCTTTATCTGTTGCTCTGCGGCCTCTGCTGAACAACGCAGAGACGTTATTGCGACGTTGGTGCGCTTAACATTTGATGCAACTCTGCGAAGGCACCCTCTAAAGTTTGTCACTAGCCGGAGACCTGTCAAATTTAGGTGCGAAAAAAAAACGTGGCAAATTGCGGATTTTTGTCGCCTTATTTCCTAAGTCATTGAATTAAAAAACCCCACCAAAGGCGGGGTAAGGATTCAACTCACAGAGAGTTTGAAGATGGGATACGAACGAGGACCGTTCGCTGTCTAATCCGTAGACAATCTAACTTTATCAGAAATTGTGCAACGCACAATATTTCGCTCATAAAAAGAATATATCTTATTGATATAAATAAATTCTGATTTATTGTGCGTCGCAATATGTCTAGTCTTCGATCTTCAACTTGGAGTGTCTGAAAGGGTGAGCCCGGTAGGTGCCCATGACACGCACATCTTTGGCGAAGAAGTGTAGCTCTTGCAGCGCCAGTTGCATCGCGCTCTCGTGTGGGTGCGCCTCAACATCGAGGTGGAAGCTGGTTGCTTGCATAGTATCTGATGCCATATAGCTTTCCAGTTTCAGCATGTTGACGCCATTGGTAGCAAAACCGCCGAGCGCCTTATAGAGCGAGGCCGGAATGTTACGCACTGTAAACATGATTGACGTCATGTAGGTGAGCTTTGGCTCTAGATGCGGCATGCTGCTTTCGCGTGCCAGTATCAAAAAGCGCGTGGTGTTGCCCTCAACATCCTGAAAATTCTCTTTGATCACGTCTAAACCGTATAACTCGGCTGCCAACGAGCTTGCTATCGCTCCCATGCTTACGTCGCCTCTCGACGCAAGCGCTGCCGCGGCACCGGCGGTGTCAAGCGCAGCGATCGGTTCCATGCCCAGTTCTCGCAGGTGCATGTCGCACTGCGCTAGCGCTTGCGGGTGCGAGGAGACCCTCTTGATGGACTCGACCGTGCTGCCTGGCAGGCCCAAAAGACAGTGATTCACCGGCTCGAAATGCTCGGCAATGATGTGCAGCTGGGTTTTTGGCATGAGGCGGTAGATCTCCTCTACACGCCCAGCGGTGCTGTTCTCCAATGGAATCATCGCAAGACGCGCATCGCCGCGTTCCACCATAAACATCGCTTCGGCAAAGCTCTCACAGGCGTAAGCTCGCATCTCTGGGTGAACATGAGTACAGGATTTGTGGGAGTAAGCGCCAGGTACACCCTGATACGCGATGATTTCTTGGTTTTCAGACATGACTTCGCTTCTAATGGAGGTTCCGTGACGCGCTAGTATCGCACAGCCGAGGGACGGTGCGAACAATCAAAGCGTGAGATTTCGCGCCTGCTTTGGTAAGGTTCGCGCACTCTAAGGAGATTCGTATGACACCCGAGCGCGAAGCGCGCCTGATGGAGGTGTTTCGGCGCCGTCAAACTGATCTGACGCTGATCACCGATAAAGTTCACAAAACCCGTAACATATCAGCGCTGGTACGCAACTGCGATGCCGTCGGAATTTCTGATCTGCACTACGTCGAACCTAAAGAGGGCTATCGCACCTACCGTGGCACTGCCATGGGTAGCGAGCGTTGGGTGCAGCAGCACCATCACGCGAGCACTGAGGTTGCCATTGAGCAGGTTAAAGCGCAGGGGATGAAGGTCTACGCCGCGCATTTGAGTGCTTCAGCGGTCGAGTTTCATGAGGTGGATTACACCCAGCCTTGCGCCATCCTGATGGGAGCGGAGAAGGCTGGAGTCAGTGAAACCGGAGCCCGCCTTGCCGATCAGCACATCCTTATCCCGATGCTTGGTATGGTGGAGTCACTTAATGTGGCGACGGCCAGTGGCATCATCCTCGTAGAGGCGCAGCGCCAACGCCAGTTAGCCGGCATGTACCATAGAGAAGGGCTTGATGCTGCTCGCGTTGCTCGTTACCTGTTTGAGGCGCGTTATCCGCGCATCGTTAAATTTTGTCTGCTCTGCGACGAGCCCTATCCGGCCTATAATGAACGCGGCGAGCTGTTAGATCCGCAAAGTGTGCAGTCTTTGGTAAGCCGTGGCTTAGCACTGGAGGCGGCACAGCCGAAGAAGTGTCCGCGCAATCGATTCAAGGTAAATTAGTTTGTCACAACTCGAATTTGTACCTGGCCAGCGCTGGGTTAGTAGTACTGAAGCTGAACTCGGTCTGGGTATTGTAGAGAGCTGCGCCAACCGGCGAGTCGAGATCTACTTTCCAGCAGCTGACGAGGCGCGTACCTATGCTGTCAATAATGCGCCTCTGAGCCGTGTGCTCTTTTTTGCTGGCGATAGGGTTGAGGTGGAGTCGGGTGAGACCGTTACCATTCTCGACAGTGTCGACCATCAGGGTAATCAGATCTATCACTGCGAAGATGAGCAGGGTGAAGAGTTTGTGCTACCCGAGCGTCTATTGGCGGCTGACATTCACTTTACTAAGCCGTCACAGCGTCTGTTCGCTGGCCAGATTGAACGCCACGCATTTTACAAACTGAGAATTCAGACACAAGAGTCACTGGCGGGTCTGAACGCCTCCTCAGTCCGCGGGCTTTTGGGTGCGCGGGTGCAATTGCTGCCTCACCAGTTTCATATCGCGACTCAGCTCTCGGCACCCGAACATGCACGTGCACTGCTGGCTGATGAGGTGGGACTGGGTAAGACAATTGAGGCGGGTCTGGTGTTACATCAGCGTCTGATTACCGGCCGTGCTCGGCGAGCGCTGGTTGTTGTTCCGGATAATCTGTTACATCAGTGGTTGGTGGAGTTACTGCGCCGCTTTAATTTGAGTTTTAGCCTGTTCGATTCAGAGCGTTTGACCGCAGCCCTTGCTGATGGTGAGGCGAACCCGTTTGAAGCGGTGCAATTGGCACTGATTCCGCTGTCACTGTTGACCCATGATGAGCGTGCACTAGCGTTGGTAGAGCAGGCGGGTTGGGATCTAATGATTGTTGATGAGGCGCATCATCTGGGTTGGAGTCCTGAACAGGCGAGCCACGCATACACAGTCGTTGAGACGCTGTGCCGAGCCATTCCGAGTCTATTGCTACTGAGTGCTACGCCTGAACATCTCGGGACTGCCGGCCACTTTGCGCGTCTGCGATTGCTCGATCCGCAACGTTTCGCGGATCTTGAAACCTATCTGGAACAGCGCAAGCACTTTGTCTCCATCTCTCAGTTAGTAGAGCGATTGGAGAACGAGGGAGTTAGGGGTGCAGCTGAGCTTGAGTCTCAGCTCGCGCAGCTTCTGCCGGTTGGTAAATTGGAGGCGCTGAAGAGGGCCGATAGCAACGAACAACAGGCGCTGCTGGCAGATATTATTGAACTCATTGTTGCAACCCAGGGTCCAGGTCGCTCGCTGTTCCGCAACACCCGTTCTGCTGTGCCTGGATTCCCTGAGCGTCGTCTTAATCCTCACCCCCTCTCTGTCGATCGCGAGATTTTGGAGTTGGAGCAGACACTGCCTCTGCATCAGCAACTCTACCCAGAAAACTGGGTTGGAGAGGAGTGGATTGATGCTGACCCTCGCGTTGAGTGGTTGCTGGGATGGCTTAAGGCGAATGCCAAGCGTAAAACATTACTTATCTGTGGCCAGGCTGAGACAGCGATCGCCCTTGAAGAACATTTGAATCTGCGCCAAGGCGTTCGTTGTGCTGCTTTTCACGAGGGCATGTCGCTGGTCAATCGCGATCGCGCGGCTGCCTACTTTGCGGACCCGGATCAAGGCGCACAGATACTGATCTGTTCTGAAATCGGCTCTGAGGGTCGTAACTTCCAGTTCGCGTCGGATCTCATTCTGTTTGATCTGCCGCCTAACCCGGACCTGCTAGAGCAGCGTATTGGCCGCCTCGACCGTATAGGACAACGCCACGACGTGCAGATCCATGTACCTTACATTGAGGGTAGCGCCACCGAGGTGTTGTACCACTGGTTTGATCAGGGTTTGGCGGCTTTCACACAGATCTCTACTGTTGGGGATAAACTCTACCGCGAGCATGCGGGTGAACTAGCCGATTTGATGCACCGGCCTGACGCGGCCGCGCAGGCGCTGCTGATCGAGAAAACGGCTGCCGAGCGTCTAGAACTGGAGCAGAGTTTAGCCCGCGGGCGTGATCGTCTGCTGGAACTCAATTCTCAACCGAGTGCGAATACTCCAGATGCCATCTCTGCAGTGCAGCAGGCAGAGAACCCAGACGGGCTGCAGGCCTACGCAGAACACCTGTTTGATCGCTTTGGTCTAGAGATGCTACCGCGGGGCGAAAAAGGTTGGGTGGTGCGTCCGGGCGAGGAGATGGTCGCACCGCTGACCACGCTGAGTGATGAAGGGCTGACTCTAACCTTCGATAGGAACGAGGCGCTGCAGCGCGACGATATTGCCTATCTCAGTTGGGAGCACCCACTACTGATCGAGTTGATGGAGCTAATTCACAGTTCAGAGTTTGGTAACGCTTCGGTCTGCACACTCAAGCTTCCGGCACTTCCCCCAGGGACTGTACTGCTGGAGACCTACTATCGCGCGCATTGTGTTGCGCCAAAATCGCTTCAGCTTGAACGTTTCTACGAACAGCCGCTCTTACGTTATTTGATCGACCCCAACGGTCGAGATCTGGCCGCACATCTAGCGCATGAGCCGTTGAACAAACTGGCTCAACCGCTCTCTTTGAGTGCCTCGCAGAAGATGGTGCGTATGCTCCGGGAAGCGCTACAACAGCAATTGGACGCCGCAGATCAGTTGGCACAGCAAGCGCAGCAAACCTTTGTTGAAGCTGCTAAAGCAAGCCACCAGCATGAGCATGAGCATAAGTGTGAGCGACTCAACCTCTTGGCCAAGCATGGCTCCGTTGATGCTGCCCTGGAGTTGGAGAACTTGCATCAGCAAGCCAAGCAGATTGAGTCAGCTCTACAGCGACTTGAGCTGGTGCCGAACGCTCTCAGGGTGATCGTAATTGGTGAATAACGCAGCGGCTTTAAAACTAACTTTAGCTTTATCGACGCCGGCGCTTCTGCTAGTTAGTTGGTGGGCGCCGCTTTTTACCATGACTCAGCTCTGGTTGTTTGAAGATCGGGTCTCGATGCTGTCGGTTGCAGCCACGCTGTTTGAGTCGCAGAACTACTTCCTGCTGCTTTTGGTATCTAGTGCGAGTATGTTGCTGCCACTGCTCAAAGCGCTCCTAATCCTCTCTAACGCACTGCCTAACGGACAACTTCTGCTCTCATTACGCGCCAATGCACTGATAAAACAGCTGTCGCGCTGGGCGATGCTCGATATCTGGGTGGTCGCGTTGTTGATCGTCGTCATCAAGCTGAGCGCTTGGGCTGATGCGCAAGTTGAGTGGGGGCTCTACCTGCATCTTCTCGTTGTTGCACTGCTGTGGTGGCAGAATCGCCCGATTGATCAGCCTAAATGCTAAAGAACGACAGCAATCTTCCGATCCTCAACTAAACTTTTTTTAACAAGTTTAAATGAGGAAAGGTTGTGGCCTTTGCACTCTCTAGATACTCAATGCAGCCGCTTTATGCAGATCTGCTGCCTGATCAACTCTTTTTCAAAGACACCTCCCTCTGCTATACCGAGGTGAATGAGAGTTTTGTTGTGCATCATAAACTTGAATCCATTGATGCCATCCTTGGGCTTTCCGACAGCACGCTGCTGACCAAAGCCTACGCTCAGCGAACCGAAGAGGAGGATCGCTACATCCTTGAGACCGGCAAGCCGATGATCGGTGAGTTGCGTGAGGAGGTACGACTCAACGGGGATCATGTCTGGAATCAGACCACCAAGTTACCTTTTTACGACAGTGTTGGTGAGGTTGCAGGGATTTTCGGTTTTTCGCTGGATGTGACCGATCAGCGTCGTAACGAGCAGCTCATATGGCGTCAAGCCAACTATGATCATCTAACACAGCTACCGAATCGTCGCCTACTCGCGGAGCGTTGGCACAGCGCCTGGCAAGCACACCTGCGTGATCCTAAAGGTATCGGTTTGATATTGGTTAATCTGGACCAGTTTAAATTGATAAACGATAGCCTCGGCTTTCAGACCGGTGAGCAATTATTAGTCAGTGTTGCTGAGCGGCTGCGCCGTTGCACCCGAGGTAAGGACTCTATCGCACGCCTGAGCGGCGATGAATTTGCCATTCTGGCAACAGATATCAAAACGGATGAGGACCTTGAGGTGGTTGTACACAAGGTTCTGAAGCAGTTTAGCGAGCCGTTTATGCTGGCCGGTCATCCGGTAACGGTGCACGCAAGTGTTGGAGTGGCGCAGGCGCCCGAGGATGGTAGCGACTTGGATGAGATCACCATGCATGCTGTTCAGGCGCTGCGTGAGGTCAAGCGTAATGGCGGTAAAGCCTGGGTACGCTACTCAAAGGCGCTACATGCGAGCGTCTCTAAACAGTTTAATCTCGCCAATGATCTGCGTTACGCCGTCAAGAATCAGGAGTTCTCAATCAATTTCCAACCTATAGTCGATCTTCAAAACGACCTGGAGTGGGTCAAAGTTGAGACGCTTATCCGTTGGCATCACCACCGCCGTGGTTGGGTATCACCGGCTGAATTTATACCTGTGGCAGAGCAGACCGGGCTGATTGTAGAAATAGGTGAATGGGTATTCTACGAGGCGGTCGAGCGCTTGGCTGAGATTCAGGCTGCGACGGGCCTGCAATTGCGAGTTTCGATTAACGTCTCACCTTTGCAACTCAAGGCAGACGGGTTCAACCCCGATGTTTGGGTTGAGAAGGCAAAATCACTGGGTATCGCACCCAATTCATTAGTTGTTGAGATTACTGAAGGGATGTTTCTAGATCCTGATGAGAAAGTGCTCGGGCATCTGGACCGTTTTTCTCAGCTAGGGGTGCTGATCTCACTGGATGACTTTGGTACCGGTTATGCGTCGGTCTCCTTTTTGGAGAACTTCTCCGTGGATGTTTTGAAGCTTGATCGTGCCTTTGTGAACGATGCGCAGAAGACACCTAAACGTCGAATCCTCGCCGAAGCGATCATCAATATGGCTCATGCGTTGGAGCTAGAGGTGGTTGCAGAGGGTATAGAGACCGAGGCGCTGAGCGAGTGGCTACGCGCCGCCGGTTGCGAATATGGTCAGGGATATGTCTACTCCAGACCGGTAACGCCCGGGAAGCTGCAAGTGCAGCTTCTCGAACGTAACATCCAGCATTAATGGTTGATCATCACCATCGCTAGGCCGGTAATCGACATCAAAACGGTGTATGGCAGTGCCATCCAAACCATCGTGCCGTAAGACAAGCGGATCAGTGGTGCGATAGCCGAGGTTAGCAGGAACAGGAAGGCTGCCTGACCATTTGGCGTTGCGACTGATGGGATGTTGGTGCCGGTATTAATTGCCACAGCTAGAGAGTCGAAGTGCTCGCGAGTAATTTCACCAGCATTTAGCGCTGCATAAATCTCATTAATATACACAGTAGCCACAAAAACGTTATCGCTAATGGCAGAGAGCAAACCATTGGCCGCGAAGAATACTGCTGGTTGAGCTGAGACATCTAGCGACAGCGCGTAAGCTATGATCGGCTCGAAAAGGTGCTGCTCGTGGATCACTGAAACAATAGCGAAGAATACTACCAGCAGAGCGGTGAAGGGCAGCGCCTCTTCAAAGGCTTTTCCGATCTGATGCTCTTCTGTGATGCCGTTAAATGAGGTTAACAGAATAATGACTGTCAGGCCGATCAGACCCACCTCTGCTAGATGCAGCGCTAGAGCAAAGATCAAGAACACACCCACCAATGCTTGGATCAGTAGCGCAGCGCGGTCATTTTTCGATTTCTTTGCCGACTGAGACTGAGCGTAGTCGACTAAGATCGCGCGAACAGTCTTTGGCAGACGTGCGCCGTAACCAAACTTACGTGTCTTCTCCAACATCCAACAGGTTGCCAGACCGACAAATAGCACGGGGATAGTGATCGGTGCCATACGGGTAAAGAACTCCACAAAGTCCCAGCCAGCGCGCTGTGCGATTAGCAGGTTCTGTGGTTCACCAACTAGCGTACATACACCACCTAGCGCAGTACCCACAGCACCGTGCATCAGCAGTGAGCGCAGGAAGGCGCGGAAATCTTCAAGATCCTGGCGGCGCTCCTCTTTTACAGCCTTGTCAGACGAGTGGTCGTGTGAGTCGTAGAAGTGCTTACCTGAGGCGACCTTGTGATAGACCGAAAAGAAGCCGACACCGACGGTAATAAGTACTGCAGTTACTGTCAGAGCGTCCAAGAAGGCTGATAAAAACGCTGCGAAAAGTGAGAAGAGCATCGACAGTGCTGATTTAGAACGCACTTTCACCAGTATCTTCGAGAAGATCCAAAGTAGCAGATCTTTCATAAAGTAGATGCCGGCTACCATGAACATTAGCAGCAGGATAACTTCGAGGTTGGCTTCTACCTCATGGTAGACCGAATCGGGGCTGGTCATGCCGATCAGGATGGCTTCGAGTGCCAACAGGCCGCCCGGCTGAAGTGGGTAACACTTCAGTGCCATTGCGAGCGTAAAGATAAACTCGAAGATGAGGATCCAGCCAGTGACAGCCGGACCGACCACTTGCAAAAGAATCGGGTTGATGAAGAGGAACAGAATAATAAGCTGTTTGTACCACTTGGGTGAATTACCCAAAAAGTTGCGCCACAGCCCAGACATGGTTTGCTGGCCCATAGGTTTCCTTACTCTAAAAATTGTAGTTTTAGCGGGTGGTCGGACGTGTAATTTTGTTAGAGTAGGTGTAACCGTCGAAGGCCCGCCTGTAAAAGGCGCAAAGATTATAGCATAGGAAAAGGTTTGATTTATCTTCTCGCTTATAACAATCGTTTATTAATTGATAACAACCAAAGTCTGTTTCATGGTCTCGAGAGTGTCGAGAATCATGTCGGTTATCAGTCGCCTTTGGAGACGCTAGTCGTCGAACCAAGCGTCAAGCTAGTGCGGTTGAGTCGTATGCCGGCCAAGCTGGAACAGGTCGACCTGCGGTCGTCCCTTGAGCTGCTCAGTGAGGACGAGTATCGCTGGGTGTCGCGCGCACAACAGCTACTCAGTTGGCGCTTGCAGCACCAACACTGCGGCCGCTGTGGTGACAAGATGGAGCAGGCTGACAACGAGATGGCCTTGGTCTGTAGTTCAGACCACTGCCGCAATCGGGTCTACCCGCGCATCTCGCCCTGCATCATTGTATTAGTTGAACATGAGAACAGAGCGATCTTGGCCCACAACTCTCGCTTTACGCCCAACCGCTTCAGTACGCTAGCCGGTTTTGTAGAGGCGGGTGAGACCGTAGAACGCGCTGTCGCTCGTGAAATTCGTGAAGAGGTAGGTGTGGAGGTAAGGGGCCTGCGTTACTTCAAATCTCAAGCCTGGCCCTTCCCTGATTCACTGATGCTCGCCTTTCATGCTGAGTACGCCGGTGGAGAACTACAGCCTGATGGTATTGAAATTAGTGAAGCGCGCTGGTTTAGCGTTGAGGATCTGGACAGTGTGGATTTACCACCACCCTTTTCAATCTCACGCCAGCTAATAGACGACTGGGTTGCTCGCCAACAAGCGGCTAAGACTTGAAGAGTTTGCCAAGGCGCGTCGCCAGCATGACGTTGCCTTCGGCGCGCAGTAGGCCCTTCATGTAAGCACTCATACCATCCTGCTCACCCATGATCACTTTAACCAGCGTCTCCTCATTGAGACGCAAGGTGATGTCGGGGTCTTTGTGTTCACCCCAGTCAGCCGTTAACTGCTGTTGGCGTACATTGAGATAGAAGGAGTCGGCATCCTCAAGCGCAAACTGGAACACCGCCTCGAGTCCAGCGGCGTTATCGGCATTGAATCGCTCAGTTAACTTAGCGAAGATACGCTGAACATTAATCTCGTTTGACATCTTTTACCTGTTGAGTTGGCGGCAAATCGTTGGCGCTATGGTAACCTACCCCAAAGTGTATCTACAGCATTGACTGAGGATTGAATGACCGAATTTCTGACTGAATATGGAATCTTTTTAGCCGAGACAATCACCATTGTAGTTGCTATAGCGATAGTGATTGCCTTGATTGCCGACGCTGCCGCGCGACGCAAGCAGGATCGCGAGGGTGAAATTTTGGTGCACTCCCTCAACGAGCACTATGAAGATATGCAGCATGCGCTGGAAGATTCGGTGCTCGATGAATTTCGCCTCAAGCAGATGGCCAAAGAGGAGAAGAAGCGCGAGAAGACCGAAGCCAAAGAGCGCAAAAAGGCGGCAAAGAGAGGTGAGGATGAGCCTGATCGCAAACGTATCTACGTGCTCGATTTTGACGGTGATATTCACGCCTCAGATGCTGAAGCCATGCGTCAGGAGGTCAGCGCCATACTCAGCCTGGCCCGTGAAGAGGATGAGGTTGTAGTGCGCCTAGAGAGCCCCGGGGGGCTGGTGCACAGTTATGGCTTTGCAGCCTCTCAGTTAGAGCGTATACGTCGTCGCAATATTCCTTTGACCATCTGTGTCGACAAAGTGGCTGCCAGCGGTGGCTATATGATGGCCTGTATCGCCAATAAATTGCTCGCGGCACCCTTTGCATTGATTGGTTCGATCGGTGTCGTCGCACAGATTCCTAACTTCCATCGCCTACTGCAGCGCAACGATGTTGATTACGAAGTGCTGACTGCCGGTGAGTATAAACGCACGCTTACGATGTTTGGCGAGAATACCGAAGCGGGCCGTAAGAAGTTTGTTGAAGAGCTCGAAGACACCCACGATCTGTTCAAGCAGTTTGTGAGTGAATACCGCCCGAATCTGGAGATTGAGAAGGTTGCCACCGGTGAGGTGTGGTTTGGCCGACGCGCGGTAGAGAACGGTCTTATCGACGGCATCGAGACCTCTGATGACTACCTGTTTAACGCTGTCGATGAGGCTGATATCTACAAAATAACCTACGAAGAGAAGCGCTCTTTGCAGGAGAAGCTTCAAGGTATGGGCGCCAATATGGTTGACGCTAGTATCGGTAAGCTTTGGTCGCGCCTCTCACAGAGCCGTTTCTGGGCGCGCTAGTGGCGCAATTGCGAATCGAGGTCTCAATCACTGAGCAGACTTTGACGCTGCTTCGTGACGGCCAACCGATTGCGCAATGGTCGATTTCGACGGCCAGTGCTGGCGCCGGGCAGCAGGAGGGGAGCGGGTGCACGCCGACCGGCTTGCATCGCATTCGTCTGAAGATAGGCGAGGGCGCACCAGAGAATGCTGTGTTTGTAGGTCGCAGAGCAACGGGTGAAGTCTATTCGTCAGAGCTAGCTGCTCGTCATCCAGAGCGCGATTGGATACTCACTCGAATACTCTGGCTTCAGGGGCTTGAGTGGGGTCACAATCGTGGCGGTTGTGTCGATAGCCTCAGGCGCTATATCTATATTCACGGCACACCTGATATGGAACCGATGGGCCAGCCGGCATCGCATGGCTGTATACGTATGAGAAACAAGGACCTGCTTAATCTCTTTGAGCAGGTCGATACCAACACACGGGTAAGGATCGAAGAATGACGACTGGCGCGTTGATGCTTGATATCGCAGGCACAGAATTGACGAAAGTGGAGGCTGAGCAGCTCAAACGTCCCGAGGTGGGTGGTTTGATTCTGTTTGCTCGTAACTATGAGTCGCCAGCTCAGTTAAGGACTCTGATGGTTGAGATCCGCGCGGTGCGTCCAGACCTGCTGGTTGCGGTCGATCAAGAGGGGGGGCGGGTCCAACGTTTCAGGAACGGCTTTACCCTTTTGCCGCCGATGGCGGTACTGGGCCAACGGTGGCAGCAGGATGCCGGCAGTGCTATCGCGCAGGCACATGAGATGGGTTGGTTATTGGCTACTGAGTTGCGCGAGTACGACATCGATCTGAGTTTCGCCCCGGTGTTGGATTTAGATTATGGAGTTTCATCTGTCATAGGCGATCGCGCCTTTACTGCTTCGGCTGAGGGTGTAGAGCAGTTGGCCGGCGCACTGATGTCCGGTATGCATGAAGCCGGTATGGCGGCTACGGGTAAACACTTTCCCGGTCATGGTGCTGTTGAGGTCGATTCACATCATGGCTTGCCGGTTGATGAGCGCAGCTTTGCGCAAATTGAAGCTCAGGATCTCAAGCCTTTCAGTGCGCTCATTCGCCGTGGTTTAGATGCGATTATGCCGGCCCATATTCAATACACCCAGGTCTGCTCGCAACCGGCTGGTTTCTCAGAGTTCTGGCTGCAGCGGCAACTGCGTGAGGCGTTGCGCTTCGACGGTGTCATCTTTAGTGATGATCTGAGTATGGAGGGCGCTGCTGGAATGGGGTCCTACGCCAAGCGTGCAGAGGCCGCTCTCGCCGCGGGGTGCGATATGGTCTTGGTGTGTAATGCACCCGATGCGGCAACCGAGGTACTTGGCTATTTGGCGACGCGCACTCAACCCACATCGCACCGCATCGCTCGTATGCGTGCCCGACCCAAGCGGCAGGCTGATCCGGAACGCCTGGCACGTGCCCGAACGTTAGCGGCCTCGCTGGTCGCTGTCGCGGAGAGTGCAGCATGAATGCGCTATTGAGCTGGATGCTCGATCCATTATTCCTGCTGATACCTTCGCTGCAGGGCTACTCCTGGGCACTGCAGGGCCTATTGATTCTGCTGTTTACCGGTGTCGTTGGATTTATGGTAAATGCACTGCTGGCGCGGATTGTCCGTCGACTTGGTCAGGGACACCCGCGTTGGAGCGAGCTCATTCTCGATGGTGTACGCAGACCGCTATCAGTTCTGGTTTGGGTCGTGGGGATTACGCTGTCGCTGCAGATTGCCGCTAAGGCGCTCGATGACATTACACTCGACGCA
>Ga0209555_10000770_pt1 | contig 26113 bp, 22 predicted proteins | sample SaaInl85LU_5_DNA_FD_184643 | JGI IMG/M metagenome (GOLD analysis project Ga0209555, IMG submission 184643) | Marine microbial communities from expanding oxygen minimum zones in the Saanich Inlet - ESP_85LU_5_DNA (SPAdes) (version 2) | ecosystem: Environmental > Aquatic > Marine > Intertidal... | reverse complement strand
AGATAAGATAACGACCGGTAATTTGGGGTAACTTTCACAAAGCATTTGTATAAAATCAAAGCCGCCACCTGCACCGGGCATGAACAAATCAACGATAGCGATATCCACTGAGTGGTTGGCCAATAATTGCAGTGCAATATCGCCATGGTCGGCAATGTGAACCTCTGCAGCAGGCATTTCAGTTAACAATGCAGAGCGCAGACCTGCACAGACAAAGGCGTGATCATCAACAATTAAAATACGCATACGAATCCCTCTAGTTAAAAGCCACCTTCCATACGATCAAGTAGTGAATTTTTATCTACTGCTCTCGCTTTAGCTCCAATGCTTTATGTGGCCACTGCAAGCAGATTCTGCGCTGTGTGGAAGATAGTTACAACAGCTGCATAACGGCTAGCCTATAAGGATTAGGCTCAATTAATAGACTCTTAGTCCAAGCCACCACTACTTAATAGACCGTCGCCAGCCGCCTCAAGCGAGGCTAACCGTCGCCTGGACAGACCGCGCCGAGGCGCGCATGAGCCATAAAAGAGTGTGAGTTGGCCGATAAGCCGGGTTCTGTCTTGGACAGTCATTCATCTGGACGGACTGTCGCCAGCCGCCTCAAGCAATCCTAACCGTCTACTGGACAAATCGCGCCGAGGCGCGCATGAGCGATAAAAAAGTGTGAGTTGGCCGATAAGCCGGGTTCTGTCTTGGACAGTCATTCATCTGGACGGACTGTCGCCAGCCGCCTCAAGCAATCCTAACCGTCTACTGGACAAACCGCGCCGAGGCGCGCATGAGCGATAAAAAAGTGTGAGTTGGCCGATAAGCCGGGTTCTGTCTTGGACAGTCATTCATCTGGACGGACTGTCGCCAGCCGCCTCAAGCAATCTACCCGTCTCCAGCGCGGGCCGCGCCTTAGGAGACCTATTTGATCTTGCTCCGAGTGGGGTTTACCGTGCCACGATCTGTTGCCAGTCGCGCGGTGCGCTCTTACCGCACCCTTTCACCCTTACCTGTGCCGTAAACGGCCATCGGCGGTCTGCTCTCTGCTGCACTAGCCGTGGGCTCACGCCCCCCAGGAGTTACCTGGCACTCTGCCCTGTGGAGCCCGGACTTTCCTCGACGCAGCTCCCCTGTCAACGCTTGCGATGACCAGAGAGTGGTGCGCCGCGACTGCCTAGCCAACTCACTGCGTGTAGTTTATCACTGTAACCGGTAGTTGCAGAGCAGAATTAATTGCTTAACTCACAAACCTGCGCGCGTTGGCAAACAGCCGCAACCAGCCGCCAGCCTCGCCCCACTGCGCGGGAGCCCAGGAGTTTTGCACGGTGCGAAACACTCGTTCGGGATGCGGCATCATTAGAGTGACACGGCCATCGCCGGAACAGAGCCCGGTAATGCCCTCTGGCGAACCGTTGGGATTGGCTGGGTAATGACTGGCGACGTTTAATTGGTTGTCGATATAGCGCAAGGCAATAGCGTTACTTTGCTGCAGCGCTGCGGCGTGCGAGTGCTCTGCAAACTCAACGCGCCCCTCGCCGTGCGAGATAGCGATGGGAAGATGCGAGCCCTCCATGCCCGACAGCAGCACTGAAGCCGAACGCTCAATGCGCACCAAACTAAAGCGCGCTTCAAATTGCTCAGAGAGATTAGTTTTAAAACGCGGCCAATAATCGGCCGTGGGGATTAAGCTCTGCAGATTAGAGAGCATCTGACAGCCATTACAAACTCCCAGAGCAAAGGTCTCAGCACGCTCAAAATAGGCGGCAAACTGGTCGCGCAGTAAACTGTTGAAGAGCACCGTTTTCGCCCAACCCTCGCCGGCACCCAGGACATCACCGTAGGAGAAACCACCGCAGGCCACTAAACCTTGAAACTCAGAGAGCTGTCGGCGACCACTGAGGAGGTCACTCATATGGATGTCGGTTGCGGCAAAACCAGCCCGATCAAATGCGGCGGCCATCTCATTTTGCGAGTTGACGCCCTGCTCGCGCAAGATCGCCATTGCCGGGCGCACCCCAGTGGCGATATAAGGGGCGGCAATATCTTCGTCAGGGTCAAAGTTGAGATTGACCGATAAGCCGGGATCTTGCTTAGCGAGCGCGGCAAATTCTTGTTCGGCGCAAACACTGTTATCACGCATCGCTGCGATTCGGTACGAGGTCTCACTCCAAAGCTGCTGTAACTCGGCGCGCGGACGGCTGTAAAAAGGCGCCCCCGAAACGGTCAACTCAACACTGTCATCACTGTTTACAGAGCCCAGTACAACGGCTGTAAGACCCGCATCGCGGTAGGTTTGGGCAACACTGTCGAGATCATTTGCTGCCACTTGAACCACCGCGCCAAGCTCCTCGGCAAACAGCGCTGCCAGCCTGTCGCTGCCGAGCTCGGCGAGATCCACGCTGATACCGCAGTGGCCGGCAAACGCCATTTCACAGAGAGTTGCCATAAGGCCGCCATCCGAACGGTCGTGATAGGCGAGCAGTTTCTGTTCGGCCAAAAGTTTTTGCGTGACAGCAAAAAACCCTTTGAACTGCTCGGGGCTGTCGAGATCGGGAACAGTGTCGCCCATCTTGCCGTATGTTTGCGCCAAAATAGAGCCACCTAAGCGGTTGCGACCAGCCCCCAAATCGATCAACAGCAAGGCAGAATCTACATCGGTCTCCAGCGCTGGGGTTATGGTGTGGCGGACATCTTTGACCGGAGCAAACGCAGTAATCACCAGTGAGAGCGGAGAAGTCACCTGCTTGTCTTGCTCGCTATCGCGCCAGCCGGTAGACATCGACATAGAATCTTTACCCACCGGGATGGTGATACCCAATGCTGGGCAGAGTTGCATACCGACTGCTTCTACCGTGCGGTAGAGCTTTTCGCCTTCACCGGGGTGGCTGGCCGCAGACATCCAGTTGGCCGAGAGCTTTATCGCCGACAACTCGCCAATATAGGTGGCGGCAATATTGGTCAGCGACTCACCAATCGCCATGCGCCCGCTAGCGGGGCCATCCAGTAAAGCCAATGGCGTGCGCTCACCCATCGCCATTGCCTCACCTGCGTAACCCTGATAACTGACGGTGGTCACGGCACAGTCGGCAACTGGCACTTGCCAGCGGCCAACCATTTGATCGCGCGCCACCATACCGGTTACTGTGCGATCGCCTATAGTAATAAGGTACTGTTTGCTGGCCACGGTGGGGTGACGCAGCACCTTGCCGACGGCATCCTCCAACGCTATCTGAGTGGTACTAAAACCGTCGCCGGGCAGTTTTAGGGCCGAAGCCTCACGGTGCATTTTGGGCGGCTTGCCAAAGAGAACTGACATCGGTAAATCGACTGGGGCATTGTTAAAGTGCTCATCACTGACGGTGATGTGGCGCTCTTCCACCGCCTCGCCAACCACTGCAAATGGTGCCCTTTCACGCTCACATAGAGCGGCAAAGCGTTCGACATCATTGGGTTGAACAGCCAGCACGTAGCGCTCTTGGGCTTCGTTACACCAGATCTCTACCGGAGCCATACCAGGCTCTGCATTGGGGACCCGGCGCAATTCGAAACGGCCGCCGGTACCGCCATCTTTAACCAGCTCCGGCAGCGCGTTGGAGAGCCCTCCCGCACCCACATCATGGATAAAGGCTATCGGGTTGTGCTCGCCGAGCTGCCAACACTGATCTATAACCTCTTGGCAGCGGCGCTCAATTTCCGGATTTTGGCGCTGTACCGAGGCGAAATCGAGCTCCGCCGAGCTCTGGCCGGTAGTCATAGATGAGGCGGCACCGCCACCCAGACCAATTAACATCGCTGGACCACCGAGCACAATAAGCGTTGCACCGGGCTCAAAAGGCGGCTTGTCGATATGCTCGCGGCGGATGTTGCCATAGCCACCGGCTAACATGATTGGCTTGTGATAACCGCGCCGCTCACCGTCGAAATCTATTTCGAAAGAGCGCATATAACCGCAGATATTGGGGCGGCCAAACTCATTGTTAAACGCCGCCGCGCCTACTGGGCCCTCAATCATAATGTCTAGCGCCGAGACGATACGTTCCGGTTTGCCGTAATCGTATTCCCACGGCTGTTCAAAACCGGGTATACGCAGATTTGAGACGGTAAAACCCGCCAGCCCGACTTTGGGTTTAGATCCGCGCCCTACAGCACCTTCATCGCGTATTTCGCCACCCGCGCCAGTACCGGCACCAGCAAAGGGAGCAATTGCTGTCGGGTGATTGTGGGTTTCAACCTTCATCAACAGATCGATCGGCTCTTCACTGTAGCCAAACACTTGGTTGTCGGGATTGGGATAGAAGCGCCCAGCGACACTGCCTTCAATAACCGCAGCGTTATCGGAGTAAGCCGACAAAACATTCTCGCCACCGAGATTGTAGGTATTGCGGATCATGTCAAACAGCGAGTGAGGCTGCTGCTCGCCATCGATAGACCAGCTAGCGTTGAAGATTTTGTGTCGGCAGTGCTCAGAGTTAGCCTGGGCAAACATCATCAATTCGACGTCGGAGGGGTTGCGCCCGAGCCCTTCAAAGCTAGCGGTTAAATAACTGATTTCATCATCGGCCAGAGCTAAGCCGAGCTCGACATTAGCCAGCTGCAGAGCTTGCGCACCTCCGCCGAGGATATCGACAGTGTTCAGCATTGCAGGTTTTTGGCGGCTGAACAATTGCTCCGCTTGCTCGGGGCTAGCCAAGACTGTCTCCACCATGCGGTCGTGTAGCAACCCGGCGATGGTGCTGTGCTGAGCGGCGCTGAGCGGCTGCGCGGCGCACACTTTGTAGCAGACTCCACGCTCCAAACGCAGCACATTAGCCAAACCACAGTTGTGTGCAATATCGGTCGCTTTACTCGACCATGGCGAGATAGTCCCCGGTCGCGGTACAACGATAAACTGCTCACCCCCCTCTAATGCCGTGGTTTCGCGGCGTGGGCCGTAGGTTAAAAGCTGGGCAAGAACCTCATGCTGCTGCTCACTGAGAGCGCCATCGATGTCGGCAAAATGGAGAAAATGCGCATCCAGTTCGATTTCAATACCGGTGGCTGCGTGCAACTGTGCAGACAACTTATCGCGTCGGAACGCAGAGAGGGCCGGCGCGCCGGTAAGAATCATCATGGCCAAATGCTCGCTGATCAGTGTTGGTAGGGCAATATTTGAAGATCGCTATTTTACCCGCTCAACTCCAGCTGTGCTATCACTGACCCGCAAAATAGTCGGATTAACGCCGCGCGCGAAAAAAACTGCGCAACATCTCCCCGGCGCATTCAGCTTCGAGACCGCCCTCAACTTGCATATGGTGGTTATAGTGCGGCAAATCGGCCAACTGCAGCTGGCTGTGCAGCGCACCGGCGCGCGGCTCTGGCGCCGCATAAACTACCCGGGCTATACGGGCGTGGAGTAGCGCTCCCACACACATAGTGCACGGCTCGAGTGTCACGTAGAGCACTGCACCAGGCAAGCGGTAGTTGGCTTGCGCGCGCGCTGCATTGCGCAGCGCTATCACTTCGGCGTGTGCGGTCGGGTCACACCCGCCGATAGGGGCATTCGCCCCCTCGCCGAGCACTTCGCCATCGCGCACCAATACAGCGCCAACCGGGACCTCTCCAGCCGCAGCGGCTTGCTCTGCCAGAGCCAGAGCGCGCTCCATGTAGGCCTTGTCTTCTGCGCTCCAGGGCACGACTTAACTGAGCCCGCTGATCGCCTTGGTTTCAAGAAAATCTTCGAGCCCGTACTCGCCCCATTCACGGCCATTGCCAGACTGTTTATAGCCTCCAAACGGTGAGGTAAAGTCGTGCCCGGCACCATTGATACGCACCATTCCTGCCCGCAGCGCTCTGGCAACACGGCGCTGACGCTGAGGATCTCTAGTTTGGAAATAAGCAGCCAAACCATAGGGTGTATCGTTGGCAAGACGAACCGCTTCTACCTCATCGGCAAAGGGAATAACCACCAGCACTGGGCCGAAAATCTCTTCGCGGGCAATGGTCATATCGTTATTGACATCGACAAAAATAGTCGGCTTACAGAAATATCCCTGCGCAAAGCCGTCTGGCCTACCTGAGCCGCCTGCCAACAACTTGGCACCCTCAGCAATGCCGGTTTCTATCAGACCCTGGACTTTATCGAACTGCATACGGCTAGATAGCGGCCCGATATGACGCCCCTCAACCGCAGGGTCGCCCACCTGCACTTTCGCTACAGCCGCTTCCAAAAGTTCGACCACTTCAGCGTAGACCGATTGTTCTACCAACAGCCGCGAAGGGGCATTGCAGGACTGGCCGGTGTTTTCCATCATACTGAAGACAGCTTGCTTGGCGGCTACTGGGAGCTCGGCGTCAGCAAAAATTATATTGGGTGATTTGCCCCCCAACTCTTGAGCGACTCTCTTAACACTGTCCGCCGCGGCCTTGGCGACGGCAACTCCGCCGCGGGTACTGCCAGTAAAAGAGACCATATCGACATCGGGGTGGCTGGCGAGTGCAGCGCCCACGTTGATACCGTCACCGTTGACCAAGTTGAAGACCCCGGCGGGGACCCCCGCCGCATCCATCACCTCGGCCCATACCAGTGCCGATAGCGGTGCAATCTCACTGGGTTTAAGCACCATAGTACAGCCAGCAGCCAGGGCGGGCGCCACTTTGCAGGCAATCTGGTTGATTGGCCAGTTCCATGGAGTGATGAAGCCACAGACACCAATCGCTTCACGGACGACCTCGGCGCGCCCCAATGGACGGGCAAAGGAGAACTCCTTGAGAGCCGCCAAGGTAGTCATCAAATGGCCCTGACCGCAGGCTGCTTGTGCAGCTGTAGCAAAGGAAATCGGGGCACCCATCTCAGTCGAAATAGCCAGTGCCATCTGCTCTGAGCGCTCGGCATAGGCGGCAAGAATTTTTTCAAACAATGCTATACGCTCGTCGACACTCGTCTCGGTATAGCCAGCAAAAGCGGCGCGAGCGGCACTGACGGCGCGATCGACATCGACGGCACCACCCATAGCGATAGTTTCCACCACTTGCTCTGTGGCGGGGTTTTCAACACCTAGCTGCGTTGCACCCGGCAGTGGGGCTACCCATTCGCCATTAATATAGAATTTGTCGCTGAAAACCATTTCTGCTCTCCTCTCTCATTGCGATAACCGGAAATTTTCCAGCCTTTATTATGTTATTTCCTCTTTTACTCAGCGTGAACTGACTCAACACGCGCCAAGGCCTCGCGCAGGCTTTGTAGGGTTTGCGGCCCCACCAGCACCTCCCCTAGTTGCCCTTGCGCGGTGACAATCAGCGTCTCTGGCAGCACACCGCTGGCAGTGTGGCCTAGGTGACTGGCTGGGTCTCTCAGCAAAGTGGCAAATTGAATACCCAGGTCGCTCACTTGTTCGGCCAATGTATCCCCTACCACTTTGTCGTAGTTAACACCCACTACCACCAAATCGTCAGAGTAATCTGCTGCCAAGCGGTTTAATTCGGGGATTTCATGGCGGCAGGGTGCACACCATATTGCCCAGTAGTTGACTACTACTGCGCGACCTTGCAGGTCGCTAAAATCCAATATCTCTTGTCTGTCGGTGGCAAATCGTTCGCGTCCATTGTCACCACCACTGCAACCCAAAAGTGCAGCGCTCACCAGCGCCAGAAAAAAAAGCGGTAGAACTCTAGAGAGCGAATAAAAAAAGTGGCATTTAAAAAGCGGCATGTAACCTCCTAGTGAGAATCGCCCTGTGCCCCGGCAGCAACAAACAGCTGCTCCAAACTGCGGCTCGACAAGCCGCTGTTATTTTCGATCAACAGCTGCTGTGCGGCTGCCAAAGGTTGCGGCCACGGTGCTGGCTGGGGTGTTGCCAAACTGGCAGCAGGGTCGAATAAGTCTACTATTGTTACCGAGCCCAAGGCACAGCTCAAGAGATAATCACCGCCCTCTGTCTGAGCGACTAGCCCTCGCTCTAGCAGCCATCTGCGACAACGTTGCCACTCACCAACTGGGCAGCCTTCTGGCGCATTTTGGCGCAGCTTCGGCGCAGCGGTGCGGCCCGCCTGCCAGCCACTCCACAACAGGTACAATTTAATGGCCAATTCTGGCCATTCATCTTCCTCTCGACTGATAACCCGAAAGTTATCTAGCGCCCAGACTAGTTCCGCACCAAATAGAACAATGATCCAAACCAAGTAGATCCAGATAAGAAACAACGGAACAGCCGCGAAGGCACCGTAAACGGCCGCATAAACAGTCTGGCTCATCGCGGCAGTAAAGAGCGCCTTGGCCAACGCCAGAACCAGTGCCGTAAAAGCACCGCCAATTGCAGCGTGGCGCCAGCTCACTCGCTGGTTGGGCACTAAAGCGTAAATTATTGTCAAAGCCACCCAGCCGAGCAATAGTGGCAATTGAGCTAACAGCTCAACCGCTAGCCCACCCAGCGCGTCGTTAAGATTGAACAACTGCAGAGAGGTTAGATAGGTGCGCAACCCGAGCGCTGCGCCGAGCAAAAGGGGGCTAAGGGTCAAGATAGCCCAGTAGTGTATAAACGTAGAAGCACTGCGCCGCCGACCAGGGCAGCCCCAAAGCCGGTTGAAATTAGCCTCAATATTGACCAGTAAAAAGTAGGCAGTCACTACCAGAAACAGCCCACCCACGCCACTGAGTGTTCGCGCCTGGCGAGAGAATTCACTCAAGTAAACACTGATCTCGCCACCAAATGAAGGCAAAAAACGGGCGTATATCCACTGCTCTACCTCACCCTCCAAGCCCTGTAGAGCAGGCACAAAGGAGAGGGCACTGTAGATAACTGTGAGCAGCGGCACCAACGCAAACAGGCTCATGTAGGTTAGCGCCGCAGCGCTCTGCAGCCCGCCATCTGTGGCAAAACGAGCCAATAAAAATCGGCTAAAACGGGGCAATTGCGGCCACTGTTTGGGGTTCGTTAACATACACTTCTCCTGAGGCTTCCAACACTTGCAGAGCAATCCATACAGATTCATAGTCGCACCGGAGAAGTGTCGCTACAATAGCCCAGCGCAGAGTCGGTAGTGGCACCGCCACTGCCGCCATGTCAATTGAGTAAGGTGAGAACGATGAGTGATATTAGCCTCTTCCACAACCCGCGATGTTCCAAATCGCGCCAGGCATTGCAGCTGTTGCGCGACCACGGTGTCGAGCCCGACATAGTGCTCTACCTTGAGACGCCGCCCAGCGCAGAGGAGCTGCGCAAACTTTTGGAAAAATTATCCATGAGCCCACGCCAACTACTGCGGCGTGGCGAGGAGGCCTACAAACAGGCTGGGCTCAGTGATACTAGCCTAACCGAAGACACCCTCATTGAGGCCATGATCGCTGCCCCCAAACTGATCGAGCGACCAATCGCCGTGCGCGGCCAACGCGCAGTGGTAGGGCGCCCCCCGGAAAATATCCTGGACCTTCTGTCATGAATGACGCCCCTTATCTGTTGGTACTTTATTACAGCCGCAACGGCCATGTTGCGCGCATGGCCGAAGAGATAGCGGCCGGAGCCGCTGCCAGCGGGATTGAAGTGCGCTTGCGCACAGTGCCCGCAGTCTCCAGCGAATGCGAAGCGACTGCGGCCGCCATTCCCGAGCAGGGCGATCTGTATTGCACATACAGCGAATTGGCCGGCTGTGCCGGCCTGCTACTGGGCAGCCCCACGCGGTTTGGCAATATGGCGGCAGCGCTTAAATATTTTCTTGATGGTAGCGCTGAACAGTGGGCCAATGGCGCCTTGATCGGCAAGCCTGCAGGCGTATTCACCTCGACATCAAGCCTCCACGGCGGCCAAGAATCTACCCTCTTATCGATGATGATCCCACTGCTTCACCACGGCATGTTAATCGCCGGACTGCCCTATAGTGAAGCTGCTCTGCACACTACTCAGCGCGGCGGCACACCCTACGGCGCCAGCCATGTTGAAGCGCCGTCACTGAGCAGTGAAGAGCGTGCCCTATGCCGCGCCCAAGGCGAGCGTACAGCGAAATTAGCGCTACAACTTATCCACAGCGGAGCAAAATCATGAGACGCGGTACGCCCCCCACTGTTCGCGCAATCACCATTCATCGCGGGCAAAAACTCGCACTCACTCTGCATATCACCCTGATGGCGACGCTGGCCTTGAATGCCTTTTTACAGGGCGCGCCATGGATCATCTATCTGCTCACCCAGCTACCTCTGGCGATACTCATACCCAGTGTTGTTGGCGGCAGCAACCGGGGTTTAATTTGGCTCGGATTCGTTCTGATGCTCTACTTTATGATTGCAGTTAACAGCCTTGCGGGGGCTGCACCCAATCCGCTCGACTGGGCGGAGCTAATCTTGGTCTCACTACTATTTTTAATCGCCATGCGTGTCGCCCGCTGGCGACAGACTGCAACCATTATATGAATACACTCACCGAGGCAGGGCTTTCATGAGCAAAATTTGGCGCTTTATCCTAGCTCTATTTAGAGCCATTGGCACGACACTGAGCTGGCTGCGACGCGCTCTTCTGACCATTGTGACAGCCCTTGTATTACTGGCAGTTTTAGGACAATTTAATCCTCCCCCATTCAATCTGCCAGATAGCGCTGTACTGAAGATCGCACCGACCGGGCTACTGGTAGATCAACTCAGCTACAGCGATCCGTTTGGCGAGTTGATCACACCTGATGCGGCACCAACAGAAACACTGTTACACGAGTTAATCGCTGTTATTGATCACGCCGCCAACAACCCCAAAATCAGCGCTATCCAGCTAGAGACGGATCGCCTAGCGGGCGCTGATATCGCTAAAATTATTGAGCTTGGCAATGCACTGCTGCGCTTTCGCGACAGCGGCAAACCAGTAGTGGCAAGCGCCGATTACTTCGACCAATACCAGTATCTGTTGGCGAGCCATGCCAATGCGATATTTCTCCATCAGTTTGGCGGGGTAGAAATCAGCGGTATACAGGCGCGGCGAAGCTATTTTGCTGATCTACTCGGTCGGCTTAAGATCGACATCCATCTGTTTCGCGCTGGCGAGTTTAAAGATGCCGTTGAGCCGCTGATCAGTTCAACCATGTCAGACAATTCGCGCGCTCAACTCCAGCGTTTAGTCGACCAGCGCTGGTCGCTCTATCGCGACCGAGTGACCGCCAATCGTGAACTGCCCCAAGGGGCACTTGATGAACTCATCGACAATTTTGCCAAGACACTGCGTGCAGCCAATGGCGATGCCGCGGCGGTCGCCCTTAATAGCGGCCTTGTCGATGGCATCGGCAATCGCAGCCAATTAAAGGTTAGCCGCGATAACTGGCTGGTGCAGTATCAATCTGAGCAAGAGCTGAGCGACGGGGTTAAATCTGGATTCTCTCGAGTCACTGTCGAGATGTCGCGCTATGCCCGCTGGATGCGAGCGCAGCAGACTGCTAACTCTTCTCAGGCCGACATTATTATCTACACCGCCTCAGGGCAGATTCTCGACGGCCAGCACTCTGCCGGCACGATAGGTGGCGATAGTAGTGCGCAACACCTTAAAGAGATTTTCGAGCAGACGATACTCGGCGAACGACCCACTGCTATCGTGGTCAGGATCGACTCACCGGGTGGCAGCGCCTTTGCCTCAGAGATTATCCGTGAAAAAATTGACTTTTTGCGCCTGCACAATATACCCGTGGTTATCTCGATGGGCAGCACCGCAGCTTCCGGGGGCTATTGGATAGCCACTGGCGCAGAGTATGTCGTCGCACAAGCGGCAACATTAACGGGGTCTATAGGAGTATTTGGGCTGGTACCGACTTTCGACCGCAGTCTGGCTGCAGTGGGTATAGACTATGCGCAGGTCAGCAGCTCACCGACGGCGGCCAGCTACCATCCCCAGCAACCACTTAACAAAACAGCTGCGACTATTTTTCAGAGCAGTGTGGACGGCCTTTACAGCCGTTTCTTGAAACATGTCAGCGAGTCTAGAGAGCTCTCTATAGAGCGCGCCAACGAAATCGCCGGCGGGCAAGTGTGGAGTGGCAGAGATGCACTCGAGCTAGGGCTAGTCGATCAAATTGGTGGGCTTAATGTAGCGATTGAGGCGGCTGCTAAGCTGCTGGGCGCCGAAAGCTACAGCACAGAGCACTTTGAACCTGAGCTGACGCCTTGGGAGCAGTTCGCTGTGGCAATTAGCCAACAACTACAGAGTCTGTCGGCACAGTTTCAGCTTGGCGGCCAACTACTTCAATGGCTCCCAGCTCAGACTCAAACTGCGCTCACCGCAAACTCACTGGAACAACTCCAGCGCAGTTTCAACGATCCCCAGGGACGCTACTTACTCTGCACCCTCTGCGAGTAACTGCATCAGAGGCCAAGAGCTTCCTTGGCCATTGGTTTGGTCAGAGCTCGGCCTGTCTGCAGCGAGTGCTCATCTAGCCGCTCTAGTGCTCGCATAAGTGCTGCCGGATGGCGCTGTAGACGGCTGAGCAGGTAATTGACCAGCTCCTTTGTCAGCGTCAGTCCGCGGCGCGCGGCCCGTTCAATGAGAAGTTCACCGAGCTGTAGGTCGCTGTAACTGGACCAATGAAAGAGCAGCCCTGAGCCCAATCTGCTACGCAGATCGGCTAATTCGGGGGTGTTTTCAGTTAACGGCATGTGGCTTGCTGACAACCAACTGACGCCTTTGTCACGGCAAACGTTGTAAAGAGCAAACAGCGCCTCAGACCAATCGGGCTGGTTCCAAACCGCATCAATATCATCCAGCAGCAACCAGCTGCTATCCTCTAGCCCAGCCAAAACCTCATTGGGGGCGAACTCAGCAAACTGCCCCAGAGGCAGATAAATAGCGCCGTTCTGCTCTGCTGCAAACGCCTGTAGCAAGTGACTTAGACCACTTTGTGGCGCGCCGACCAACAGCGCCACTGGCGGCCGGCTGCACAGTGCTGCCAGTGCCGCTCGACGCGGCAAATCGACAGCGACAAAGTTATCTAATCTGAACTGATCATCCAGTGGTAACGGCAGCAGTAATTGACTGGAGCTACTGTTATTCATCGCTGGCCTGCCAGTACAAATGCAAACTAGACTCTGGTGGTTGTTGCTCAGACGATTCAGATTGAACAAATTTTTCCGTTGCCAATAGCGCCGCTAGTACGCGCAGGCGATCACCCTCAGCTTGTGCATTTAAAGCAATACTATTGGGAGTAAGTTCGCGCAGTTGCACACTGACCAGCGGCTCAATTCCTGCGAGCACGGCGAGCACGGCTTCATAGCTTTGCAAGTCCTTAACTCCAGAGATGTTGAGCTTGAGCAGGCCCGCTTGCTGCAAAGGCATATAAGCGTAGCGTGCTGCGAGATGGTCGACTATCGAGTGCAACCACTCCCGCCATTGATCTAACTCTGTTGCCGCAGCCAGCTCACCTTGGAGGCGCTCATCGCCGAGCTGCTGCACCCAACTGCCCCGTGCAGAGCCTTCGGTATTGGTGACCAAGCGCAGCGCGGCCCAGTGCTGGCCCAACGAGGTCGTGTAACGCCCGCTAGCGCTGGCAAGGATCTCGGGATCCAGCAATAGCGCGCGGTTGTCGGCCACAGCCAAGCGGTCGACAAGATCAAAATCAGGTAACCGCCAACGCACTCCACGCACTGCCATGACCTCATCGATGAGCGCCAGAATGTCTGCATCGGTCGAGTACTCTAGCCAATGTCGCCCGAGCGGCAGACGATCCAACTGCACCCACAGCAGTAACTCCGGGCGCGGTTCGGGCCACACTGGCAGCTGTGCTTGGCGCAGTAATTGATCGACCGGAGCGCGTGAAAATACTATCTTTAGCGCTCGTTGATCGCCTGCGCCGGTAAAACCCATACTGGCTAAATATTCGCGCGGGGTTGTGAGGGCTCTGGCAACGACTGCATTTTGCGCCGCATAGCGTTCACCACTGAGTTTTACCAAAACTTCGGCGAGACCGGCGCGCAGCGCCCTGCGCTCTTCACTGCTGCTTTGAGCTTGGACAGGAATCATTGCCGAGTAGCGGTCGATCGGCTGCTGGGCTACTGCTAAACGTGTCGCGCACAATCCCGCCAACAGCAAGCTGAATAACAGAGAGAGCCCAAAAAAGGACCCGAGGGGTGTTTTTTTCGTTTGAAACACAAAAAACTCCAAAATAGTTGCCACATTGTAGCAGTGCCTAATGAAAAATTAACGCGCTCCCTCTAAAATGGCGCTTTGCTAGGAGCTGCCATGAACCCCGAAAAACCCACCTTGAGTTACAAAGATGCCGGCGTTGATATCGATGCAGGTAACGCTTTAGTAGAACGCATTAAAGGGGCGGCCAAACGCACTCGCCGCCCGGAAGTCATGGCGGGGCTGGGTGGTTTTGGCGCCTTGTTCGAACTGCCCAGTGGCTACCGCGAGCCGGTATTGGTCTCTGGCACAGACGGTGTCGGCACAAAATTACGCCTAGCAATAGATTACCAATGCCATGACAGAGTGGGCATTGATTTGGTTGCAATGTGCGTCAACGATCTTATTGTTTGCGGTGCCGAGCCACTGTTCTTCCTCGACTACTACGCGACCGGCAAACTTTCGGTTGAAACTGCCAGCGCTGTGGTCGGCGGTATCGCCGACGGTTGCGAACTCTCTGGCTGCTCGTTGATCGGTGGCGAAACTGCCGAGATGCCAGGCATGTATGAAGGCGAAGATTATGATCTTGCCGGTTTTTGTGTCGGCATTGCGGAAAAATCTCAACTTATCGATGGCAGTAAAGTCTCCTCTGGAGATCTACTGTTAGCGCTGCCCTCATCGGGGCCGCACTCCAACGGCTTCTCGTTGATCCGCAAAGTGATCGAGCTGTCGGGGGTTGATCTGGCCACAGAGCAACTCAATGGCGCGCCGCTGCTGGAACAGCTGATGGCTCCCACCGAAATTTATGTCAAACCCCTACTCAAACTGATCCGCTCACAAGACGTTCACGCCCTCTCGCATATTACTGGCGGCGGGCTGCTGGAGAACTTGCCGCGGGTACTGCCGGAGCATTGCAAAGCGGTTATCGATAGCGATAGCTGGCAGCCACCGGCTGTCTTCGATTGGCTGCAAGAACAGGGCAACATCAGCCAGCGCGAAATGTATCGCGCGCTCAACTGCGGTATCGGCATGGTCGTTGCGATTCCGGCTTCAGGTGTTGAAACCGCCATCGCACTGCTGGCCGAAGAGGGCCAGAATGCCTTTGTCATTGGGTCGATTGAAGCACTCGGCGATTGTGCCGAACAGGTTGAAATTACTGGTACTCGAGCGCCCTAATGAGCGCGTCCGAAAGGCCCAGTATTGTCGTCTTAGTTTCTGGCTCTGGCTCAAACTTACAAGCTTTTATTGATGCCATCGCGCGCGGAGAACTGGACGCTAATATCGCCTTAGTGATCAGTAACCGCAGCGATGCATTTGGATTGGAGCGCGCTCGCCGCGCCGGTATTGCTACCACCACTGTATTGCACACCGACTTCACTAGCCGCGAAGCATTTGACCAAGCGCTTATAGAAGAGATAGATCGCCAGCAGCCAGCGGCTGTTATTCTTGCGGGCTTTATGCGTATCCTTACTCCCGCTTTTGTCTCGCACTATTTGGGTCGCTTACTCAATATTCACCCCTCGCTGCTGCCGCTCTATCCGGGCTTGCACACTCACCAGCGGGCACTCGAAAACCAAGATAGCCTCGCCGGCAGTACCGTTCACTTTGTTACCGCCCAGCTCGATGGCGGTCCAGCCATATTGCAGGCCGAAGTCGAAATTTTACCCGGCGATGATGCTGCTGCACTGGCCGCTCGGGTTTTAACACAGGAACACCGTATTTATCCGCGAGCAGTACAGTGGCTCCTTAAAGGACGGTTGTTGATGCGCAGCGATGGTGCCCAGCTCGACGGAGAACGGCTTGGACCACAAGGTGTGCGTATTGCGGCTAGCAGTGAGGAGCTTCCGCGCTGACTGGTGAACCAAAGTCATCAACCGATGGTCATAGCTTAGAATGGCTCGGTTTATATGCACCGGCAAGGAGATAGGGTGGCTAAAAAAAATGCGCTTTTAAAAAGCTGTACTGCTCTGCTGTGTAGCTGTTTAACAATGACAGTGGCCGCTGTGTCTCCACACGAATTCAGCGCCAGCTACAGCGCCACCTATAACGGCATGGCAGTCACTGCCGAGCGTCAGCTCTACCACCACGAGGGTAGTTTTGAAGAGAAGATGATGCTCTCTAGTTTGCTCGGCTCTGTGCGCGAACTGAGCCAATTCAATATTATCGGCAGCCGGCCACAACCTCTGAGCTCTGAATACGCGCTCTCTCTGTTCGGCATGAAACGCACAGAAGAGCAAATTTTCGACTGGGATTCACTGTTAGTCGACTATAAGCGCGATCAAAAGGAGAGACAGATCTCTGTGGATCCAGATTGTCTGGATATCACCACACACAGACTAGCTCTAGCGGCAGACCTACGCCGCAATATCGACGTGCTTGAATACTGCGTGATCCACCGTGGCAAACGCAAAATCTATCGCTACCAACTACTTGGAGAGAGGGTACTCGACACGGCCGTTGGCCCACTCAATACGTTTCATATTCAACGTTTGCGCGACAATGACGACAGTCGCAGCACCGAGCTGTGGATGGCCGTTGACTGGGATTTATTGCTTGTTAGACTGCATCAAAACGAAGATGATGAAGAGTATCTTTTGGAGCTATCGAGCGCTCGAGTAGCAGGGCAAGAAGTCACCGCTCTGCCGGTAACTTTTAAGCAGCCAGTTACCGCAAATCACAATAATTAACCCTTAAGGTATCTATTTTTCATGGCTAATATCAGATTAATTGCAATTGCCGGCGGGCTTGTCGCCGCTGCCGCTGTCGGTTGGATCGCACAACAAGAGCCGGAAAAGGTTGTGCCACCCATCCCTGTCGAGAGCCAGCCCTCCAGCACTTCGATTATGCAACCAGAACGGCCTCCAGAGGCTGATATACCCGTAAGAATAGTCGCAGAACCCTCAATCGCCCCTGAACCGCAGCTGCCTACTCTCGACGAGAGCGATAGATGGCTGCGCGAGCAAAGTGTCGACTTGGTCGCTTCAAACGCGCGCACTACACTGGGCGAGTGGCTCTCGGCGAGTGACCTGTTACGCCGCAGCAGTGCCTATATCGATGGCTTGTCACGCGGACAGCTTTTGACCAACATCTTTGCCCTGTCGCCTCCCAGCGAGCGCTTTATCAGCCATACCAGCAATGGCAGTTTATGGATGAATGCCGGCAATTACGAGCGCTACAATGCCACTGTGGATGTGTTGTCGGCGATCAACCCCGAACAGCTCGCCAATCTGTTTCACCGTGCTCGCCCGCTGCTAATGGCCGTATTTTCAGAGCTGGGCTATACCCAACGGCAAATGGATGGCGTGGTGATTGCAGCACTGGATGAGATCCTAGCAACGCCAGTTATTGTCGAGCCGATTGAGCTGACCAGAGAGTCGGTCGCTTTTCGTTTCGCCGATGAACAGCTAGAAAGCTTGAGTCGCCTGCAGAAACAGCTGCTGCGCAGCGGTCCGGAAAATACTCGCAGGCTGCAAGATATAGCCCGCCAGTTGCGTGAGCAGCTACTCGCAGAGTAACTGCCCGCGCAGCTAGATTATGTGCGCGGCAGAGTGACCCCTGTCTGCCCCTGATATTTGCCGCCGCGATCAGCATAGCTAGTCTGGCAGACCTCATCACTCTCAAAGAACAACATCTGCGCAACCCCCTCATTGGCATAGATTTTTGCCGGCAGATTGGTCGTGTTGGAGAATTCTAAGGTGACGTGCCCCTCCCACTCAGGCTCCAGCGGCGTCACGTTGACGATAATGCCACAGCGAGCGTAAGTCGATTTACCCAAGCAGATTGTCAAGACTGAGCGCGGAATACGGAAATACTCCACTGTGCGCGCCAGAGCGAATGAGTTGGGCGGGATAATACAGCAGTCATCCACTACATCGACAAAGGCGTCGTTGTCAAAGTTCTTCGGGTCGACCGTCTTTGAATGGATGTTGGTAAAAATTTTGAACTCATTAGAGCAGCGCACATCGTAGCCGTAACTAGAAACCCCGTAAGAGATTACACGCTCATCACCGTGGTAACGCACTTGCTCGCTCTCAAAGGGCTCAATCATTTTTTGCCCTTCAGCCATGCGGCGTATCCAGTGATCTGACTTAATACTCATATTGCTCTCCCAACACTCAGGGTGGTTTTTAGTTTAGCCGGGCATCATACCCTGTCATCGCTGCAGGGCAATAACCCGAGGTTCATTCAATAACAATCTCAGGCATCTCGCTGGAATTGCTAGAGAGTGCCGCAATAAGCTGACCCGCTATCGTGCGGTAGCTCTCCACCCCGGGATGTTGTGGGGTACTGATACTGAGCGGCGCACCGCTGTCCCCGGCGCTGCGCAGAGCGATATCCAGTGGCAATTGGCCTAGAAGCGGTACACCGTACTGCTGGGCCACTGCAATGCCACCGCTATCGCCAAATATCGCCTCAGCGTGTCCGCAAGCGGAGCAGTGATGTACTGCCATATTTTCAACCACACCCAGTACCGGCACAGAGACTTTATTGAACATCTCGATCGCTTTGCGGGCATCGAGTAGCGCGATATCTTGCGGCGTGGTCACCACAACCGCACCCGCCAAGCGCGCTTTTTGCGACAGCGTTAGTTGAATATCACCCGTTCCCGGTGGCATATCGACGATCAACAGATCTAGTTCAGACCAAGCCACTTGCTCGAGCAATTGCATTAATGCGCCGGCAGCCATTGGCCCTCGCCACACCATCGGCGTGTGCTCTGTGACTAAATAGGCCATCGACATAGTCTGCAGCCCGTGAGCGACCACAGGTGCCAGGCGGTTATCGCCGGCTGGCGCAGGGCGCTGAGCTGGGTCGACGCCGAGCATCATGCCAATACTGGGGCCGTAAATATCTGCATCCAAAAGACCGACTCGCTGGCCGAGCGCCTGCGCCGCCAGAGCTAAATTGACGGCTGTCGTCGATTTGCCAACCCCCCCTTTGCCCGATGCAACGGCAACAATGTGTTTAACTCGATCCATATCGAACGCCCCCTAGCTTGCTAAAAATGCGCCGCCAACTGTGGTCGGAAGCATGAATTTAATTGAGAAAATCGCTATAGTAGCGGCCCTATTCCAGCAGCCTGCAAAGATACCCACATGACCGCCACAGCACCGCGCAAAATTTTAGTCACCAACGCCCTGCCCTATGCTAATGCGGCACTGCACCTTGGCCATATCCTCGAATACACGCAGAGCGATATATTTGTTCGCTTCCAGAAAATGCGCGGCCACGAATGTTACTACATGAGCGCCGACGATGCCCACGGTACAGCGATTATGTTGCGCGCTGATGAGCGAGGCGTGAGCCCCGAACAGCATATTGCTGAAATGAAGGCGATTCACCAAGCCGATTTTGTCGACTTTCATATCGGTGTCGACAATTACCACTCCACTCATTCAGAAGAGAATCGCGAACTCGCCGAGCTGATCTACACCCGACTCAACCAAGCGGGTTACATTGCACAGCGCGAGATCACCCAGGCGTTCGACCCTGAAAAGGGTCTGTTTCTCGCCGATCGCTACATCAAGGGCACCTGCCCCAAGTGCCGCGCCCCCGCGCAATATGGCGACAACTGCGAGGTCTGCAGTGCCACCTATGCCGCCACGGACCTAATTGACCCGGTCTCGGTGCTCTCTGGTGCTGTGCCGATAGAAAAAGCCTCCACCCACTATTTTTTCAAACTGCCAGAATTTGCCGAGTTTTTACAGCATTGGACGCGCAGCGGTACCATTGCTGACGAAGTCGCCAACAAGCTCGCCGAGTGGCTCGACAGCGGTCTGCAAGAGTGGGATATCAGCCGCGATGCCCCCTATTTTGGCTTTGAGATACCCGCTGCGCCAGGCAAGTACTTTTATGTCTGGCTCGATGCACCCATAGGGTACATGGCCGCGTTCAAACAGTTTTGTGCGACCAGCGGCACCGACTTTGACGAGTTTTGGCGCGCCGACTCAAGCGCCGAACTGCACCACTTTATCGGCAAAGACATTGTTAACTTCCACGCTCTGTTTTGGCCGGCTATGCTCGACGCCAGCGGATTTCGCACACCGACAAAAGTTGCAGTACACGGTTTCGTCACCGTCGATGGCAAAAAGATGTCCAAATCGCGCGGGACATTCATCAACGCTCGCAGTTATCTCGACCACCTCGACCCCGAATATTTGCGCTACTACTATGCGGCCAAGTTGACGTCGCGCGTCGAAGATGTCGATCTCAACCTGGAAGATTTTGTCCAGAAGGTCAACAGCGATCTGGTCGGTAAAGTTGTCAATATCGCCAGCCGCTGTGCCAAGTTTGTCCATCTACACGGCGGCCAGTTGAGCGACGCAGTGGCCGAGCCTGAGTTGTGGCAAGCGGTTAGCGGCGCTTCGGAGCGCATAGCTGAGCACTATGAAAGCCTTAACTACAGCAAAGCGATGCGCGAAATCATGCAACTGGCCGATATGGCGAATGAATATATCGCCGCCCGCGAGCCTTGGAAACTCAACAAAGACCCAGCCAACAGCGCCGAGGTTAGCGCTATTTGCTCTATGGGGATTAACCTGTTCCGCGTGATCGTCACCTACCTCAAGCCGGTAGTCCCTATGCTGGCCGAGCGCGCCGAGCACTTCTTGAATGATTCACTCTCGTGGCAGAGTGCCGCAACACCACTGCTCAACCATACTATTGGCGAATTTAAACCCCTGTTGCAACGTGTCGATCCGGCCGCCGTAGAGGCGATGCTGGCCGACAATACAGCAGCCGAACCTGAGCTTACCGGCCCACTGGCCGAACAACCCTTGGCCGAGCAAATTAACTTTGACGATTTCATGAAGGTCGATTTGCGCGTAGCCAAAATTGTTGCTGCACAAGTGGTTGAGGGTGCGGATAAATTGCTTCAGTTAACTCTCGATATCGGCGGCGAGCAGCGCAATGTATTTTCGGGCATTAAATCTAGCTACAGCCCAGAACAGCTCGTCGGCCGTTTGACGGTACTAGCCGCCAACTTGGCACCGCGCAAGATGCGCTTTGGCCTCTCTGAGGGTATGGTGCTGGCTGCCGGTGACGACCACGGGATCTACCTGCTCGAGCCCGATAGCGGTGCTCAGCCGGGCCAGCGCATCACTTAGGCCGCTTGGCATTATTAGCCATAGTTTATTACCAAATGAGCTAACAACATTAATTTTAAGAGTTGAATGCTTTAACCTCGATGCCGATAATGTCGGCTGCTTAAACGCTCGCCACCTTTGGACTGTGTGACTGTATGCAAGAGTTTGCCATCATTCTGGTCAGCGCCATACTGATCAACAACTATGTGTTAGTCCAATTCCTTGGGCTATGCCCGTTTATGGGCGTGTCGACCAAGCTCGAGTCGGCGATTGGTATGTCGGCAGCGACCACCTTTGTGCTAACCCTGACTGCTATGGCAAGTTGGCTGGTCGATGCTTGGGTGTTGAAGCCACTGGATCTAACCTATCTGCGCACTATCGCCTTTATCTTGGTCATTGCTGCCGTGGTTCAGTTCACCAAAATGTTTATCGAAAAGTCGAGCCCGTTACTTTACAGGGTACTCGGTGTGTTTTTGCCGCTGATCACCACTAACTGCGCGGTACTCGGTGTGGCACTGCAAAACAGTGGCCGCGAACTTGGGTTTTTCCACTCCTCTCTCTACGGCTTTGGCGCCGGCGCAGGCTTCTCCTTGGTGTTGATCTTTTTCTCAGCCATGCGTGAACGCCTGGCTGTGGCCGACATACCGCAGCCTTTCCAGGGCGCTGCCATTGCTATGATCACTGCTGGATTAATGTCACTGGCCTTTATGGGGTTTGGTGGCCTCGTCTGATGCAAGCACCCTTCGAACTTGTCGCCGCCAATCCGATTGTAGCCGCCATCTGTGCGATGGTTGGCTTGGCCCTGCTATTTGGCGCACTGCTCGGCTTCGCCGCGGAGCGCTTTCGAGTCCAAGGCGACCCCATAGTTGAGCAGATAGATGCCCTGCTACCGCAGACCCAATGTGGCCAGTGCGGGCATCCCGGCTGCCGCCCTTATGCAGAGTCTATTGCCGCCGGTGAGGCGATCAATAAATGTCCTCCCGGTGGCCAGGCAACTATTAACGCTCTGGCAGCTCTTCTCGACGTGCCTGCACCGGAGCTAGATGACGAGCACGGTGAAGAGAGTGAGGTGAAAAAAGTCGCCTTTATTCGTGAGGCGGAATGCATTGGCTGTACCAAGTGTATTCAGGCCTGCCCTGTCGATGCCATTCTCGGCAGTGCCAAATTAATGCATACAGTAATTGCCGCAGAGTGCACGGGTTGCGATCTGTGCGTCGAACCCTGCCCCGTTGATTGCATCGATATGATTCCTGTTGAGGGTGACCTGAAAAGCTGGCACTGGCAACTGCCACAACGCCCAGGGCTGATAGCCAGCGATCGCCAACCGCACAGCGGAGAAGCCGCATGAGAAAGGTCTGGGAGACACCCGGCGGCATCCACCCCGCCGAAAATAAAGCTCAGTCAGTCACTCGTCCGATCGGATACTTGCCACTGCCCGAGCGTCTTTGGGTAGCACTCAATCAACATGCTGGGCCTGCGGCCAAACCGTTAGTCGCCGTCGGAGATGATGTCCTCAAAGGACAGATAATTGCGCGCTCAGAAGGCGATCGCGGCACCGCACTGCACGCACCCAGCTCTGGTCGCGTCGTCGCTATTGCACCCCGCGCTATCGCTCACCCATCTGGGTTGCCTGCAGAGTGTATCGAAATTCTTTGCGATGGGCGCGATCAATGGATTGATCTTTATCCCATTGAGAATTACCGCAACACTGAACCAAGCGCCCTGCTCGATCTGCTAGCCGAGCGCGGAGTTGCCGGGCTTGGCGGCGCCGGCTTTCCCACCGCCATTAAACTGGCCACAGACCGGCCTACTGAGCTGTTGTTAGTCAATGCTACCGAGTGTGAGCCTTACATCACCGCCGATGATTCGCTGCTGCGCGAACGCGCCGATCAACTTCTCCAAGGCATAGACATAGCCAGTTATCTGCTCGGCGATCCCGCCGAGCGCATTATCGGCATTGAGGACAACAAGCCCGAGGCGATCGCGGCCTTGCGCGCCGCGCTAGCCGCTCGATCAGACCAGCTGCCCGCGGTTGAGTTGGCTATTTTTCCGACCAAATATCCATCCGGTGGTGAAAAACAGCTGATTCAAATTGTTACCGGACAAGAGCTCCCCAGCGGCGCACTGCCCGCACAACTGGGTATCGTCTGCCAAAATGTCGGCACTCTGTATGCACTCAAGCGCGCAGTGGTGGATGGTGAACCGCTAATATCGCGCATAACCACCGTCACGGGGAAAGCCTGCACCATCAACGGCAACTATGAGACCTTGATTGGCACGCCGCTAACCGATCTGCTGACTCACAGCCAACTAGACCCAAACCGGCTGGAGCGGCTGATTATGGGCGGGCCGATGATGGGCATCGCACTGCCCGACAGCGACCTGCCAATAGTCAAAACCAGTAACTGTTTTATTGCCGCCGACAATACCGAAGTAGCACCGGAACAACCTGCACAACCCTGCATACGCTGCGGTTTGTGCGCAGAAGCCTGTCCCGCGACACTGCTGCCACAGCAACTCTTCTGGCATGCACAATCGCAACAGCACGACAAGCTAGAAGCGCACAACCTGTTTGACTGTATCGAGTGCGGCGCCTGCTCTTACGTCTGCCCCAGCAACATCCCTTTAGTCCAGTACTTTCGAGCCGGCAAAGGTGAGATACGCCAACAGCGAGCAGAGAAGGCCAAATCTGACTTTGCCCGGGAACGCTTTGAGTTCCGCCAACAACGCTTAGAGCAGCAAGAGCGCGACAAACAAGCTAAGCGCGAAGCTCGAAAATTAGCCGCGCAACAGGCCAAAGAGGCGCAGAGCGAAGCGAGCGCACCAGCGGACAGCGCCGCGGCTTTGATCGCGGCGGCACAAGTGCGCGCCGCCGCCCGCACGGCTTCCCCCGAACAGCAGCGCGAAAAGCTAACACGTGCCATTGCCAGCAGTGAAGCCAGGTTACAACGCGCCAACGAAAAAGTGACTGAAGCACAACAGAGTGGCTGTGACGATGCCACACTGCAACCGCTGCTAGCCGCTCAAGCTTCCGCTCAGCAGAAGCTCACTCAGGCAGAGGCCAAACTGGCGGAGCTGAGCGCAGACCCTGGCAAAGGTCCTTCTCCAGCACCCACCCAGGCCGACTCACAGTCGCCTGAAATTGATGCCGCCAGCCGTGCTATCGCCAAAGCGCGCGCAACCGCCGCGGCGCGCGAAGCTCTATCACCGGTCGAGAAAATCGCCGCCGATCTCGCTGCACTGAACAAGAGAGTAGAGAAACTTCGCGATAAGCTAGCAGCTTGCGAAGAGGCAGAGCAGCGAGAATTACTCGCGAGCTCGCTGGCCAAACTTGAGGCTAAACAGGCATCACTCCAGGAACAGCAGCGAGCACTCAATAATGGTATTTAAACCGGTCACCTCACCACACCGCCACGCTGCGCTATCTACCGCAAAAGTAATGCAGTGGGTAGTGGCCGCACTCATTCCCGGAATTGCTGTTCTAACTTGGCAATTCGGCTGGGGGACTTTAATCAATATCGTCATAGCCACAGCTACCGCACTAATCTGTGAAGCTGCCATCGTGGCGTTGCGCAGACGTTCAGTGCGCTTCTATCTGCAAGATTTCAGCGCTGTAGTCACAGCTTTTCTATTGGCAGTGGCACTCCCTCCACTGGCACCCTGGTGGTTGGTAGTGGTGGCTAGTGCCTCGGCTATTGTGGTGGCCAAACAGAGCTATGGTGGCTTGGGCTACAACCCATTTAACCCGGCTATGGTCGGTTATGTCGTGGTCCTTATTTCATTTCCGCTCGAGATGAGCAGCTGGTTGACACCCGTTGCTCTGCTGCCAACAGAGCTAGGCCACGCCGGTGTAGTAGAGGCGTTAGCTGTCGTCACTGGTAGTGGTGGAATCGACGCATGGAGTGGCGCCACCCCTTTGGATCTTTTTAAGCACGGCCTCAATGGGCAACTGGTCAGCGACTTTTATGCCAACACCACTCTGTTTAGCCAGGCGGCTTTTGCCGGTGTCGGCTGGGAGTGGGTTAACCTAGCATTCTTGGCCGGCGGCGCAGTGCTGTTAGCTAAAGGTATTTTCACCTGGCATGCACCGCTAGCCATGCTGAGCAGTTTAGCCGTGATGGCGATAGTGTTCTGGGACGGCGGCAGTTCTAACAGTGGTGGTTCTGTGTGGCTGCACTTGTTCAGTGGTGCGACTATGCTCGGGGCCTTTTTCATCATCACCGATCCGGTTAGTTCAGCGGTGAGTGTTCGCGGACGCCTTATATTCGGTGCATTAATTGGCGTACTAATCTATTTAATTCGCGTTTGGGGCAATTACCCCGATGGCGTGGCCTTTGCTGTGCTGCTTGGCAACTTTGCCGCTCCGTTTATCGACAACTATACGCTGCCGCGCAGTTATGGCCATCAGCGCGCCAAACGCGCTACGGAGTTGCCCAATGAGTAATCCCGATACCAGCCCTGCAAAACAAGCCACTATTATCAGCCGTTCGATGCTGCGCAACAGCAGTGCACTGGCACTGTTTGCCCTGCTTACAGCAGCACTTTTAGCTGCCACACAAAATGTCACAGAGCCAAAAATATTGGCTGCAGAACGCGCAGCACAACAGCGTGCACTGCTTGAAATTGTTCCCGATGGGCTGCACAACAATGATCTACTCGCCGATACCTATCCGATTCCAGAGCAGCACTGGCCTCTGCTAGGCTTAGATAAAGGCGGGCGCGCGCATATCGCCAAACGCGATGGACAGCCTGTAGCGGTTATTGTTCCGGCGGTCTCTAAGAACGGCTACAGCGGCGATATTGCAATGATTATGGGCTTTACGATAGCAGGAGAGCTGTTGGGAGTGCGCGTGACCCAGCACAAAGAAACGCCCGGGCTTGGCGATAAAGTTGAGCTTAAAAAGAGCGATTGGATTCTTAGCTTTAATAGCTTATCCCTAGACAATACGCCTCGCGAGGCTTGGGCGGTTAAAAAAGAAGGTG
>Ga0209555_10000767_pt1 | contig 26232 bp, 20 predicted proteins | sample SaaInl85LU_5_DNA_FD_184643 | JGI IMG/M metagenome (GOLD analysis project Ga0209555, IMG submission 184643) | Marine microbial communities from expanding oxygen minimum zones in the Saanich Inlet - ESP_85LU_5_DNA (SPAdes) (version 2) | ecosystem: Environmental > Aquatic > Marine > Intertidal... | reverse complement strand
AATCTAATCACCTCTTTTCCTATCAAACTGGTGCCGTGCAGCCTGGCTGTGTAGCCTGTTCTGGAGCTGAGGGGACAGAAAGAGAGCTGCAATGCGGGCCCTCGGGGCCTTGTCTGGTACATCTACTGCTTTTATGGTGTCAGTATTTTTTTAGGGTTACCCTACTATAAAGTTGCTCTGCAATGCTAGGTGTTGTGTGTTGTTTCTTTTTGTGTCTTTAGGTACATTCCTCTTGTCTGAGCTCTCTTTTCTATTTTGCTGGTTAGCGCGCTCGTTCGCACCCCCCCCAGCACTGCCCCCTTTCTATTTTTCATTAAGACATCCATCTTGTCCAAGCTTCTCCGAGATTGAGATTGTACATAAGATGCAAATGGCGTAAGTAGATGTAACTATTGTACATCAGCGTAGTTGGACGAAGACAGGCGAGCAATCAAAAAGAACAAAAGTAAATCAAATAGAACATTTTGGGGTCATTTTGAGTACCACACTCTTTCCATGTGGTTCGCCATAACGAGAAAGTAGAAAGAATCCGTAACTCACCTACATGCCGCGTTGAAGCAGATGTAAGAGCAACCCAAATTGACTGAATATGAAACAACATGTCCATTTTTTTGTCTGCCTCATTCATTGCTCTATCTCTTTATCAATGGATTTTTTACAACATCTGCGCCGATCAGAACGCTTGCGTTTGCTCCGTATTGGAGAGGTTTCCTCACTCAGGGAAAGGTTGCCTGTAGATGGAGTCGAACAAGTTGTCAGTGCTACACAGGCACTTTCTACGCAGTCGGTTGTAACTAGTATATCACTTCCACTTGGCGTTAGCAGAACGGTTGATTTGCCTAATATCGCCATGTCTATTGCGATGCTGAAGCGTTGTGGATGCCAGTTTCAACGCGATCGTGACTCTTTACTTTCCTCCCTTTCAATCTGTGAGCGTGTTATCAATGAAGAGTCCGGCATCTCAGTTTCAATCAAACAAGAAAATTGTGTTGCTGACACTTTTAACTTTAGTATTCCCATCGTTCCGGCTCTTGACGAAATTGTCCAGCTTCTACGTGTTCGTATATTTGGCTATGACGTTCCAAGCTCGGAGGACGTGCTGATAATCGATGAGGTAGCAAGATGCAAGGATATATTCGTTACTAGATCTGAGTTGTTCGGGCTAATTAATGACTGGGGTGTTTATGAATGTCGCACTCATTGGATTGTAAAAGAGTACGTTTCGACTCTCATCATCGACAGCGCTTGGGGAGCTTTGCTTGGCTCCTCTCGAGGCGAATTAAGTATAGGCGCAGAGAATCATTTCTTGGTCCTTATACGCGATCCATCCGCTCCGTCATTGACTCGATTCAATAGGTTGCTCTCTCGGCAGAACGGGTGTCATGGCAATACGTATACGTTGCTTAGTTCGACAAGTACCATTAAGGAGTTGCTTGTTGGTCGTGTCGAGTGATGATGCTTCTTTTGCAGTATTTGAGAGCAGACAGAAATTATTTAATTTAAGTTTGTCTATTGCCTTTTTGCTTTTAGTGGTACTGTCTTGCTTCGGTTAGGTTTACTGTGTTCTGTGCTATTCCACTTTTCGTACATTGGACATTAATTTCATTTTGGCTTTTATCATGGAGTTGTTTGAAGCGGTTGATTTTGTTCTCGGTAGGAATGAACCCATCTTACACGATAATATACTTAGGGCTCTTATTGCATCTTCATCCACGAGCAGTAGTCGTGGTCGTTTATACAGTGAAGTTGTAGCAGTTGATGATGCTCGAGACGCACAGGGTTTTGACACCCTAACGAGGAATGACGGCTTCTGTGCAATTGCTGGGTTGCAGTTCAGGGTGGGCGAAAGTGATAGTAGCCGGTATTTGTCCACAGTTGATATCGGACTAGCATTGGGTAACTATTTTCAACAAGCAGGTAACGATTTGTTTAATTCGAGGACGAAAGTTATACGATTCGTACACCTCGTTTTGTGCTGTGCTTCTTGGGCGAAGTGTGGCGGCTACTTCATTGAAACTGGTGCCGTTGTAAAGGATTGGTTGATGGAGTCAGAAGAAGAAATTGCAAGCGGAAGCAGGAAGCCTCACACTATTCAATGGTATTTTACCCTCTGCTATGCTCTAAGCTTCTATTTTGGATTCGAAGTAATCGCTCTGCTTCCTCCAGATGGGAACGCTCTTGCTTTTGGAACAAGGATGTTCCGATTCCCCGAGGTCGAATTCAACGAAGCCGGAGAGAACTACGAGCGTAGCATAGTTTTCAGACTCATCATTGATCGTTCGATTGATATTGCCGGGAGACTTGGTGATGGTGGTGCAAACGTTATTGGAGTTTCAGTAAGCAGTTATTGTAACTCAACCGGGGCATTGCTGTCAGACAAGACATACTTGTAGCGTATTTTCTCCTAAAAATTGGAATGTCACAGCAAATTTATTTATTCTATCTTCCTGCCCAATGTGTCACACAGATGATTATTATTTTGCTTGCTCCTTCTTATCAATGGATACTTTACAACAGCCGCGCAGATCAGAACGTTTGCGTTTGCTGCAAATTGCAGTGAATTCTTCCGGCAGGGAAGAGCTGCATGTCGTAGACAGTTCTACGACGACTCGTTTTATGCAATCCGGCGTTCCTAGTCCATCTACTACGGTCGGTGTTAGCGCCGAGTGTCCTATTTGCTTTGGCGTGTTTGTTAAGACGATCGCAATTTACCCATGTGGTCATAATTTTTGTCAGCAATGTTTTGACGAGCATCTCACTTGTATTGCCGAATCAAATTGTTCAAATTGCTCGATATGTAGGGGTCAAATTCGTGGGTTTGTTCCTAACAAGTTAGTTGACTCGTTTATTTGGTCAATGGCACTAAGTGGTGGCTTCATCAGAGATGACGCCGTCTGCTATTTGAATAGATTGCGTCTCTTGACTGGGTTCACTCCATCTGAAGAAGAAATCCAATCAATCTTGGGATGCGGCGTTGGAGAGACAAGTATCATTATGAATCAGGATGGCGCTTAAGATGTAGCTTATTAAGGTTATTCAACGTCGTCTTGTTCCTGCTAGCATTTGTGATCTCGTCTTCTCGTGTTCGCTTCTATCAACCTTTGCTTTGTGATTTGCTCGAATTGCTTGTTCGTATGCCGTTTTTGTTACGTACCCGCTTTTGTACCCACTCTTTAATTCCTCCAACGACTTTGTCACCCCTTGACTTGCCGCGATGCAGAAGTGCCTTACAGCTCGTTCAGCATTTCCTTGGTATAGCTCGTACATGCCTGCTTCGTGTCTCGCTATTGGATGTCCACCTGCTGCCGCTTTCATTACGTAAGCGTCGGCTTTGCCATGATTCGTTGCCACTCCAATACCACAGTGCAGCATCGTTGATGAGAAGTACATTCCCTGGACGTTGCCTAGTTTAGCGGCTTTTTTGTAACATGTGAAAGCAGCAGCATGGTCTCCTCTGCCGCAGAGTATTGCACCGTTCTTTATCAACGTTTGGTGATTGTCTACTCCAGCGACATCGAGCAGTTCGTAATCGTTCTTTTCTGCATCTGGTGTCTCGCTTCGACAGAAGGGACAAGTGGGCTTGATCCTTTCTTTGCAACAAGTGATGGTATGAGCGTCGAAGCAATTGGTGCATACTATCGTCGAACAACACGAAGTCGCGGTTATCTCTTTCAAATAATTGTAATGTTCTTCGTCTTCCGCTGTTGCTTTCATGATTTTGTCGGCATCAAATGGCATGGGGAGAAAACATATAGGGCACTCTCCAAAGTGGTTGCCTTCTTGATGTTCAAACAGCATTACTTCTTGTATCGCCCTCCTCTTCTCTTTGCATATACTTTTGTGTTTACTCCAGTGACGCGCCTGACATTCGGTGCCACAATAGCTCACTAGTCGACAGCCAGAACATTTTAACAGCGAACTGCTTGTGCCATCACAAGCGCCACAGCGCCCAATTCCCTGCCGAAGATCTTCATCCATATTTGTTTCGTACATGTCTGTTGTTTCATCGAATTAACATTCGGCTCTATTCGTATCTGGGGTAAGTTGTGGCTTCTTTGTTATTTTAGCGAAATCAAGATGGCTATATTATCAGTTCTTTTCGATTATTAATCGTAGAAGCAACTTTCTTGCTCTTTCGGCTCAGTCTTTTGATTTGTGTTTTGTTCTTTTTACTTTTTTTTTGTTCTTTTGGTTTGCTCTGTCATCTGCTCGCCATCTCCTGCACACGAAAGTAAGTTGGCTATATTATCCTGCTTTTTTGGCTCCCTGTCTGTCTTCGCATCACAGTGTACGTTCGTGTACATGGGAGTCCGGCGGGTTGACTATGCAACAGCTTTTGTCCTTGTGACGTCATATCTGCCAGCGCTCGTGCGCGTTTGGTCGTGAAATATTGCTGAGCATGTCGTCACAAAGACAGGATTCAAGTCAACTAGCGATCAAACGCTCGCTTTAAAACATCAGAGGGCATATACTTATTATTGAAGATACGGAGCCAAGGGGAAGGAGAGGTGAGAGCGACCCTACTTTTAGGCTTGGTCACGTCGATGTTGTCGTCTCCCGTCGTTGGTTTCGGGTCAACATTAAACATCATATTCGTCGTATTATTCTTTGCCTTCTTAGAGATAAAGAATATTTCCTATGAGCGGTGCTTTATCTCAACCCATTCACCAGGTCCTTGAGTGCGATCAACATCTTAAAGTTGCTCGGTTCAGAAATCATTTGGGTCTGTGTGATTCCCCTTTTGGAAACGAAGTCGCCAGAGAACTTTTATCACTGTTTGGCAATGATTTGGATAAAGCGGTCGGTGATATTGACAGGCATAGAAGTGTTATGAAGGCCGACTGTCCTAATTGTGCAGATATTCAGATTGTTATTGATTACTACCATTACAAGTCTTTCGGTTCCGATCGCTCGCGTTCAATCGAATCATGTGGTATTAATGTGGCAGGGTCTGATCGTATTCCCCAGTCGATTTATTTCATGACATACAATTACTTCTTACGGATATTTAACGATTGACCAGCGTAGTTGTATGCACTTGCCATTCGGGATTAAAAGTTGATATTACAGTAATGGCCTTATTATAGTTGCTGATTTTCGCGATATAGTTTGTATTTGTCCAGCCTGCCAATCGTTAACTGTTTTCTTCGTCCTACTTACAGCAAGTCATAACACGCAAGCAAATTGATCTATATGGTTGGCTGTATTATTATACTCGCGACAGCTGTCCGCCGAATATCGTTTCGAGTATGTAGTTTTGGTCGCCACATCTATCATAATTTCACTGCTGTTTATCAGCATCATTCCAGTTTTGTATGTCATGTCATGCACTTTTTAAGATAAATAAAAAATCACAATCCGGTCCTCCCCCATCTCTCTGCCGTTCTAATTACTTCTATGGAGCAGCCACACCCTAATAATATTTATCGCATGCCCATCTCCCCTAAAGCAAGCTGGTGGGCACAGGCTTGGTGAGAGAGTCACGAATCACCCGCAAAAAACCGCTTTAGTTATGCCTCGATATAGAGAATCAGGAAAACCAACCCCTCTCTTGTTTGCAATGTGGAGGATGTGGAGCTTTTAATTCTACTCCACATTAAAATACCCGGAATGTCACCCTTGGGGTTCGCGCCTAAAATCAGCCATCTCTCTTGCTGGATATTCATGGCTTTATGTAGCGGCAGAATCGATGTGCACATGGACCAGGGTGGACCAGGGGGGGGGCACTTGTGGGTCTTAGAATACCTATTTTACACTTCACCATCACAAAGGTTGAATGACAGTCTCCTAAAATTAAGACATCCATCTTAGCAGTGAAGTAGTAAGGTCGAGAATAGAAAAGGTCCGATGATGTCCTCATGTCAGAACAGCACATATCGTTCTGTGGCTGTGGGCTACATGCAGATCAGCACTGCTGCTACATGATGGATAAAGACAAGTTGTCAATGAGCATGTCTAATACATCATCATCCTATTCATTTTATTCAGTGACGGATCCGAAACGTCAGTTTCGACCCAGTGAACCCATTTCGCGGTCGGACATGTTACTGCTATTGGACGAATTTAATTTCGGTGCAAGCATGCTCGGCTTTTATCCTGTACCTGTCCAAAGCAGGGTGACAGTGTTGGATGACATTTCAGTTGCCAAGGCGTTCTCATCCGATGATGCGTCTTTGTCACTATTTAACGAAGCCGATGGTATTCTTCTAGAGTCTAATTTGGCGCATAAGTTTAGTAGCCGGCGTAATATTTTGATGGACCTCGATGTTTGGTTTTTTTGGGACATTATAAATTTGAAGTCTGGTTGGTTTGTGCTTGACATAAATGAATTCAATTCTATGTATAATGATCGGTGTTGCAGGTATATAGCGCTGATTCGGAACACTTTGGTTGGGCGTGATAAGTTGGGAAACCTGTACGAATTGTATAATCCACCGTGTGATTTCTTTTGTTCGATTGATGCTGGGTACGACGTACTTCGCACCGTGCTTCAGTTGATCGAGGAGTTTGCGAGTAGCTTTAATTGGGGGGAGAGTTATCTGTGTAATGGGATTCTGATTAAGTCTAACCAGAAGGCCTTTTTTAAATACCAGCTCCAAAAAGCAGAGAGAATGATCCGCCATCTTAGTCCGGCAGCCGACATAGTAGGAACTCTCGCTGAAATGAACGCCATTGTGATGGGTTTCACAGGGCGACTTACTCGTGACTTTGATATTTGTTCTTACGAAGAGTGCAAGGAAATACTGGCTGGACAATTAGTCTTTTGGATCAATTCCCTTTCATATGAAGACAAGACACGTCGAATAAAATTGTTCTGTGACGTAAATAATCTGTAACAGTTGGGATCGGGTGGTATTGGTGTTTTTTACAGTTGTGTAGTAGTGGTTATATTTATAATTCTGAGTCGCCTTTGAAGCTATCGTTGCCGGAATCGCTATCGTCCCCTTCAGTTCCAATCAAACCTGGTATCTTTGATATGGCTTTCTTGAATGGGTCGACGTTGTTATTCTCGGACTCTACCATTTGAAATGCGTTTTCCCCCATTCCACCAGCACAGTTAAGTTCTTCCTCAGTGAAGTGTGCAGATACTCGGGCAAGAAGCGTTTCACTGTCAAGCCTGACCAAGCAAGCATAGCCGATAGATTGTCTATCTTGGTCATATCGTCTCTTGATGAACAATCTATCTGTGAATTGGTCAGAACCGATTGACAAACACTTACCAATTGCTGGATTGACGAGTGTAATGTGGCACCGTAGTTCGATTGATACTTGGTTCAAATAGTTCTCGTCGATGTTTTGATTTGGCACAAAGATTGGCGTGTGCATATCTATGTACTTTCTCATTTGGTCTGCGAACATTTTGTCTGTCTTTTCATCATTGGGTACTGGGTGTTCATTTCCTTTTCTGAATTGCCAACCGAATTTAATTGCACTGACTATGTTCAGAGACGGGTCCAATGAATATTGTCCAGGAGGTTCGTAATAATGTTCCTCGGTGAAAAATATTTCTCTTGTTCCGATATCACCAACATCAACTACAGTCGTGGCTTCTATCGTCTTGTCTTCCACATGCTTCGTTCTCTCATAATTTTCAACTTCGACAAATTCGTCTTCGTCGAAATCCGTACCCTTTGTTCCGGTTTCGCCATGATCAACTACAGATTTGGCCTTAGCCTGGTTGCTTTCCAACAGCTCGGCTGCCCTGCCAATTAGGGGATCTAGCGTACTGTCATCGGTTCCTATTGGGAGATGTCCGCTCATTTCATTAATTGCGGCGAGGAGTGCGCTTGCGTAAGATTTAGCTTGTACAGTTGTCGTGTCTGATATTGAGATTGCTACTGTTGATTGTGTTGCACTCGTTTTAGCATCGTCTTGCAGTACAACCCTGTGTTCGACTTGATCTGAATCTGTGGTTCTTCTCTCCTGCGTTGCGTTGAAAGGTAACGAAGAAGGACTCGTAACAGTCAAAGCGTGTACCATTTTGTCGGTGTTACCTCCAATTAACCAAGCCATTGCACCAAATAGACACACGTACCCCTTAACCTCACTGGACCTTGTTTGTAATTGGCTGATATTGTTCAACGTCGTTACGTCTTGCTGATCGGGTTGCAAACGTTGTATGTACAATTTAGCCCGTGATGACATTCCTGTATCGTCGTTGGGAAAGAAGTTTACATCCCACCACGGACCCCACTTTTTTGTCAGTCCTTGTTGGTTTTTGCCTGTCACAGCTCTAATCAGATTGCTAAACAAGATCATCATTACGGTACTCAGTGTATTCGTGCCTGAATCGGTAGATTGAATTCTGAAAAGGTGCATAGCTGCTTTTGTGACGAACTTCGAAACCCCCCCCTCATGCATGTTTTTGTACAATATATCGCCGTACAAGGTCCTTGTCGTTTTGACTAAATCATTCGTGCAAGGTTTATTCCCAGTCTTTGCTTGTATGTACTGGATCAGATTAGTGCCGAGGTTACTCTCTTCGAGCTTAGACGGAAAGGTTAATTTTGGATTTGAGCCGAAGCATGCATATGCCTGCATCCAGTGGAGAATATTAGCCAGGAATATGACTCGTGCGGTATAGTTTTTTGCAAAGGTTACTTTCGTTTCGCTGCTGTTCTTTTTGAAGTCTTCGTCAAGCAACGTTTTCATAATACGTGCTTGTCCTTGTAGCATTGCATATGTTCGAGCTACGCCAGGTGGAGAATTACTTCTTGTTAGCGCGAGCTATTGAACGAATCCATCGTGGGATGATGCATATACTAATTATTACTTACCTAGCATCTTGAAGAAAGTTCCAATATTCTCTGTTTCACACTCTTTTGCCAACCTGTTTATAACATCATGTAGTAGATCATGCCCTTCTTTCGTTTCTCCTTCTTCAAAGTTACATGCAATAAACATCATCGTGATGAAAACTGTTACAGCGTAGACTTGACCACGAGGACTCTCATCGTTCACCTCCGTTTGGTCGGATGTCTTCTTCTTTTCCAACTTCGAGCCATCTCTATCCGTACTAGCAGTGTTTACTGCTAGGTTTACTCCTTCGTGGTGGTCTAGAGATTCATTCGGCGGAATGGCTCGGAGGATTATATAATACAATGGTATTAATAGTGTCATATAAAGCAACTCTTGTAAATCCATTGTGGCTAGACCCTTGCCATTTGTGCCAGTTCTTGCTCTATCATTCTTAGTCAGGTCTTCCAATGACAGCTGTGGCACGCTTGGAGACACTGATTCGTTGTTACCATTGACATAAGTCATTTTGGAAAGCAGTGATTTTGTTGTGCCTGACGTTGGTTGTTTTGTCCACTCTTTCACTGGTGGATGTCCAAAGAACTTATTTGATTCCGGATTGAAGTTTTCGATTGAGTCGACCTCTTTTGCCTTTTTTAATTCAACCGAGGATTGCAATTTCATACTAGTTGTGGAAAAAAGTTCACCATCGACATTAATATATAAGGCTCCGTGTCGTTCCTGCGGCGTCCCCTCTGGCGGCGTCTCCTGTGGTGACTCCTGTGGCGTCTCCTCTTTTTTTGGCGCAAAGATCTTAGCAAGTTCCTTTAACTCGTTGAATAAAGTCGCCGCGGCTACGTTGGAGTTAGGGGCAGGGGTAGGATCGTTCATTATGGCAGCTTCATGTATGGTAGTGTGTGTTGCGACTGAGGAGGTTTGTGTTTTGGTTGTGCTCGAGTTGAAGTTTCGATTGTTCGTCCGTCTTCTCTGTGCGTGCGTGTACTTCAACAAGATGCCTGTCTCAAAATAATCTCCACTCTCGACCTAATTAAAGCTACTGCTACTGCTGCAACTTATCTACCACGTCGTTGACATCGTTGAGACTGGGAGGAACGATGACGTTGTAAAACAATCAACGCGACCGGCGTTGTTGAAGCTTGAACTTGTATCCATATCCATATCTTTGACATCAGCGTCGAAGAACAATGTAGTTAACATCACACTTACAATCACGTCGTTGTCAATCGTTGAGCCCGAGAGGAACGATGACGTATGAAACAATCAACGTGTCCGACGTTGTTGAAGCTTGAACTTGTATCCAGATTCATATCTTTGACATTAGCGTCGAAGAACAACGCCGTGCGTGTAATTCAACAAGATGCCTGTCTCAAACTCAATATCCACTCTCGATCTCACCACAGCCACAGCTACTACTGCAACTCATCTTACCACATCGTCGACGTCGTTGAGACTGGGAGGAACGATGACGTTGTAAAACAATCGACGCGACCGACGTTGTTGAAGCTTGAGCTTGTATCCATATCCATATCTTTGACATCAGCATCGAAGAACAATGTAGTCAACATCACAATTACAGATATTGCTTCAACATGTATCTTTCTACGTTGGAATAAATATATTGCAAGGGGGAGGAATAACCGCATCACTGATGTCATCAGGAGTCCGTCGACGTTCTAAAGTGACCAACGTGTTATCGACGACGTGTTGAACTACATATCTTATGTGTAGCGTTGGAATTGGTATTGTTCAAAGAATAGTTGAATCATGATCGATGTGATATTTGACGGAAGATTGTACGGCTGTGTCTTTCAGCAGCTCATAAATTTTTCAATTGATAATTGAAATGTTTACAGGTTTACCACTGCTCCAACTATCGACCATCAACAACATGAAAACCTCTCCACGCTCGCCTTCTTCCAAAGGCATAGGAAAAACCAATGGGAATGGTTTTCGCAAGGCAAAAGGCGGTTCCAATAGTGACGTCTCTACTTCTAAGCCAAGCAAGAAAGAACGAAACGCACTCATCCAGCGTTACATGACCATCGATTGGAGCTCAATTACAGCTGATCATCCATACATCCTTGCTCTTGCTAGCCTCCGTCTAGCACCTGCTTTGACGTTGCCTTCCGACAAATCCACCGTACTAACGATGGCGTTTTCTTCGTTTGGACCTATGATTCTTAATTTCGTGCTCCTTTCTATCAAAATCGAACCAGCCGATTTTCCCAGTTCGAAGAAGAGTAAAATTGCCCTGATTGTTGCCACCATCATGAACAAGAACAATTTACTCAAATCGGACATGACCGTCAACGTGAACAAGGTCAAGGGTAGCGGCCTTGGAAATGATTCTGTAGTGACGACATCACCTGGAAACATTAGCGGTGGCCAGGAGAACTTGTCAACAACACCTGGAACCACATTTCACAAGAGCGATGCTGTTGTAACAGAGTTCAAAATGTGAGTGTATCCTAACTTTCTTCTGTTTGTCACACGACAATCGCATTCTCATTTTATTCGTGGCTAACTCCATTTGGCTAACGCTTTCTTGTTTATAGGAAGTCCGAGACAGTACCTGACTCTTCATTCGATCTATCAAGGGATGCCACTCCATTTCATCATGAGAAGCTTGGCTCTGGCTGGTTCGTATCTGTGAAAGAAGGGAAGAACGACAGACGCGACAAGTACTACCATTCTCCGGACGGGAAGAAGTTTCGAAGCCTGAAAGGAGCGTTTGGTTATATTGAGGCAGTTGGTGTAACACCAGCAACAAAGCAGTTAGAGCAATCAGTCACGAACAAAGTCTTAACCAACCTTGACGACAATGACCACGAAGATGAAGTCGATCTACGCAGCAACGGCGATGGCGACGACAGTAGCAATAGCAGTGGAGTTGGAGTCAATGAAGGTGATGACGCTGCTAGCGTTGAGTCCGAACAAGTCACCAGTCCCAGTCTAAAAAAATCTAAAGCAACAACGAAAGTCAAAAGGAATATCTTCGTCGACAGCAGTTGTAGTGGAAGTAGCGGCGGTGGTAGTGACGTCGACAGCGATGTCGACAGCAACAGCAGCAGTAGTGGTAGTGATGACGATGTTGTCATTTGCGATGGTGATGACACAGAGATCAAACCAAATCTAAAAGGGCTGGCTATGAAAGCATTCTTAAGCGACAACAATCTCGTTGTCGTCGATCATCCAAACTCGGACGAATCTGGATGTGTTGATATTTTTACAGGGCTGTCTTTTCTTCTTGAAAAGCAGGGAATAGTTCGGCCTGTAAGTAGCAACACAGGGTTAGTGAAGTTTGTGAAGAGGTCACTCAAGTCACAATTGAGTCAAGGCCGGAACGTAACAATGTACTCCATCTTGGATGACTTCATTGCAACTACGAAACAACGCAAAAAGTACAACATTAAACACGAAACAGATGTTGAGATGTTTTTGAAGGTTTGTGAAACTTTAAGTCATATACTTCAACTCACCATATCCGTGATCTTGCCGAATCGGAACGGTACTGACATCATCCTAAAGTCATACAGTGGTATTGACGGAAAGGCTGATACAAAGTTGAAATATCAAAGAACTCTAGCAACTGGTGTCAAAGACGTACAAGACTTGATTATCCTTCCCGTTTTCCTACCGATGAATCCAATGCCTCAGTCAGTCATTGGCATTCGTGTAGTTCAAGGTGGTACTATTCATTCTGAGTCAAGTTCAGAATCAGACGGGGAATTGATCTATTCTGAAGATGAGCCAGCTTATGTTGATCTGGTTCAAGCAACCAAACCAGGCGTGAGAGGACCAGTAACAGGAAGGCAACAAAAGGCAGCAGAAGCCGTGAGGTATAAGGAAGCGGCAAACAAGCGTAAAATTCCTATTCAATCAAGTGCTTCAGCTGTCGCCGTCAAGAAGGTCAGGGTGAAAGTTGAACCACAAATGGAGATTTCGTCCGTAAGTGGCATTGGCACAAAGCGTCATGACGACGGTTACAACACGCCGTTGGGATTGATTGGTGCCACTGATAGAACTCAACTACCAGATCCGATCAATTTGAACGAGGAGGAAATTAAAGAACATAATGACAAGAACAAGAGCAGAGACAGAATTGCAGCGGAGCTTCACGAATTACAGCAGCAACTGGCTGCCATGGATGAGGAATTAGTCGCAAAGCGTCGTCAGCGAAAGTCAACACAAATGGAGCTCGGTGGTGTTGAAACAACTGCAGTGTCAATGTCGAAGGCAAAGGTGATTGTTCCAGGTCCAGGAAAGGCTCTGGGTAGGCCTAAAGGCGAGTTCGAAGCAAAAATACCCGAAGCAGCTGTAATGCCAAAAGCTGTAGGGATCAAAGCATCTTCAGCAATGGAAATGAGTGATGACGTTGGAGCTGAAGCAAATGATTCAGGTTGGCCTGCGGATATCGAGACTTTCATCAAGGAGTCGCCTTTGCGTAACAAGATCAGCAGTATCAGTCCTGTGTCAGTTGAGGTGTCTTATCCTATCCGATGCAAGAACACAGGTTTTGACGCCTATTTGATAGTGTTTACCAACCTCGGTCGACATGGGTGGCACTTTCGAGGGAAACCAATTTCGGATTGCTTTGACGCTTACTTGAACATCGGCAACAACAGCAACGGCCAGCTACCAAGTGTTTATACTTCTTTTCAAGACTCCTTTGTCAGGGCGGTTTATTATGGTCCTAATGTCTTTGCAAGGCGCAAGCAAAAGAACAACGACAACAACAGTATGGCATATCCAACAACCAAGATTATGACATTGATGCTCACAAATCCGAACGGTTATGGATTTGACATGGAATTCAACAAATTTCATGACACTATGCGTAGGATGATGTCGAAAGGAACGGTAGCTGCATATTGCCACGTTGATTACCTGAATCGCGAAGCATCGGGTCTGATGAATGGATTCTTGGCTGGAAATTTTAGGAACGGTGCAATGAAGAATAAACCATACAAGAATGACAACGAGCTGAAGTTGGACATCAAAAAGGACTTTGAAGAGACCTTCTCTAAAGGATTCGGAAAGGTCAACAAGTACTTTCATCTCGACAAGCACTTCTGTGATTACAACATTAAGGCACATCTTATGTCACTTGGGTACAACTCTTTCGACGACGTCAACAAAGATCAACAAGAGTACATATACCGCAGCGGAAATTTCCCTGTTTGGGACGACATTGTGGAGGAGCCAATCTCTGGATAGTTAGAAGGCATTAACAACGGTGGAATTGGTTCAAATCGGATTGTGTTATATGCTGGGGGAATATCACAAATAACGTGGCTTTGACAATTATCGATGTGTTGCAGACAACCAGTTGCTGTTGCTTGTTTTGATTGATAATTAAGTACTAGAATTCTTACAATCTTATTACATTTCTTCACTATTTAGTTATAACTCCAAATACAAGTGGGGGATTTAAGTTTAAGTGTGATAATGGTGAGTGCTTTTATGCAAATATCGAATACAGAATGAAAGAGGTTCGGAATTGACTTACATCTGACTATTCGAGTTGGGTTGATGGTGCAGAAGAGCGAAGATGAGATTGAACGTAAGTCTGCCAACGTGTCGAGGAGGATGGTCTTTGACGATTTTGCTCCAATTGATATAGCAGCAGCGCTAAATGCTTTACTCTCCCAAGACTGGCGGGCAGCAGGAAAGACGATTCCACGATTAAACATAGAAAAGAACTAATAATATAGCCATTTTGATTTCGTTAAGATAAGAAAGAGTCAGTGACTTCTCGTTGTGTGTCCTACATCAGCGTATATAGTTGGACGAAGACAGGCGAGCAATCAAAAAGAACAAAAATAAATCAAATAGAACAATTTTGGGTCATTTTGAGTACCACACTCTTTCCATGTGGTTCGCAATTCCGAGAAAGCCGGTACAGAGCGAGGATGTTCCCCATCGAATCGTTCTACTTACATTATCCACCTCTCACCAAGGAACAATGACGTCGTGCCTACGACGTGGCAAGAGACTGCATCAAGAGGGAACATGGATCTATATCTATAGATCCTCGATCATGTTACTTCAACTTGGGCTTGGGCCGCAGACGTATCCACATTGCACACACACGTATGCGTTTGGTCTTGTCGAGGTTTTATGGCGCATCCAACTGAGTGCACGTAGGGATCGAGTAATCGTTCAAGGAACAATGATGTCAGTGCCTATGATGTGGTGTGTCAACGGAGAACACCACGTCGACTGGATCTGGATCAGACTGTCAGACTGGATCTCTTCATCTGAATCCGAAGCATACCATAGAGTAGAGCTCGACTGCTTCATCCATATTTTTTTCTTTCAAGTAATTGTTAACATCATTTTTACGATCAATTCGTATATCATGGCGTCTATCGTCACGCCAACGTCGACCGATGGACGCAACCAAGTTGGTGTGTGCTCTGTTGTTAGTGAAACCTTCTTGCTTAGCTCTTATTGTCACAGTCCGTCTCACGCTCACGTATACTTTGTTGATTCCACTTATGTACTTCCACCACAGCCACAGCGATATCAATACAGCACGTCGTCTTCTTTGTTACTTGCTGGCTTCAACAGGTGTTGGGGGTCACGCAACTAAGAGACAAGGGAATAACGAAATCCTTAATACTGTGCAAGTCGGAAGAAGCGGAAGAATTACTCAAGGAAGGTCACCGCGATGTGCGGCTTGAATTCACTGCCACAAAGAAAGTCAAGACTGCAATGACTGTCTGCGTAGTAGTCTCGCTAGCGAGCATTCTATCACTGCAAAAACTTGCCATTGGCACGGCAATGTGCCAATCGCTTTGCAATGAGTCTATCCGAGTTGGGTCAATGGTGCAGAAGAGCGAAGATGAGATTGAACGTAAGACTTCCAACGTGTCGAGGAGGCTGGTCTTTGACGATTTTGTCCCAATCGATAGCAACAGCGCTCAATGCTTTACTCTCCCATTCAAGTCGAACAATCTCAGCCTCCTATCAGCCGATGCGCACTCTCGGGAACTATCAACAAGGTTGGCGAGACACAGCACAAATACAGGTGCATCTTTTGCCCAGTACTTCGAATATTCCCTGGCTGATACGGTAGGGAACAACAGCCTCGTTGTGAATGGCATGGATGCGAGCACTCTCAAACCAGAGCGATGCCTCAACGACTCAATCATAAACTTCTGGATGTCCTGGCTGATAACACCAAGATCTCCACAAGATACCAATTCGCCCATTCATGCATTCTCAACTCACTTTTTGGCCGGTGTCATGACAAATGGATACACCGACTCGCTCCAACGATGGCTGAAAAGGGTAAACATATTCGAAAAGAAGCTACTGTTGTTTCCGGTTCATCTAGGGCATCACTGGAGTCTAATCGCAGTGCTCAATCCAAAGTTGATCAAACAGACACGAGCTCGATGGGGTGACATTAACTACACAAGAAACGTGACCTGCATGTTGCGTCTAGACTCGTTGGGATGTACAACCATACACGACGGATCGCAGTTGGCATATGCGATACGCCTGGTACTAAACAAGGAATGGGGAAGACATTTCAACACAAATCTTGACCAGGACTCCAGGCCATTTAATCACAGAGACAAGGCATGCCAACTTCATTTCCCTCAAGGTGCGTACACTTGAACTCGCTTCATTCCTTTGCTGTGTTAAAATCTCTCACATTGAAATTTAATTATTTTATCTTGTACTTGTAGCACCAACACAAAATAACAATTACGACTGCGGATTGTATGTCTGCCGATACGCTTTTGGCCTTGTTGAGCTCGTCAACAGCAGGGAGGTGAAAATGAAAGACGTGACGTCAAAATTAGAAGATTGCATCACCAAGAACGACTTGTTCAACTTTGACGGTGCCGATATTGGACGTATGAGGGTGGAACTATACAATGTTATTGCTCATGTCACGAATGCGTATCGCAATCATAGAATTTTGCCAACAATATCAGATCAAAATCGGTCATTAGATGATGATGACGAGGATGACGACGAGGATGAAGCTGTTATTATGTACGATCATGTAGACAGCAATGGCAAAGACGACGACAACTCTGACGGCTCCGAGTGGAATCCTCCACAAGATTCAGACCAAGAGCAAGGAGACGATACTTACGACCACTTGCTCGAGGCAGACTTTTCAGGTAAGCATGAGCATGGCATGAGACACTAATCAATCATACAATTTATCACAACATGCAACTAACACCTCTTTTCTACTGACTGTACAGATGATATTCAAGAACTACGTGCCTCTGTAGGCGATGATTTCATCGACCTGAGGGTTGATTTAAGCAAGGCTAACACGGGGAACAATGGCCTGAACACTTTCATCCAGCTTGGTGATATTGTAGAGTATCGAAAATCCAAACAAGACATACCAAACAAGGGCGAGATAGTATCCATTGGAGCACTCTCATCCGACAAAATTGTTCAGGTGTCAGATGGGACGTGGCTGTACAGGAGTGTGCACCTGGTAAGACGAATGGAGATCAAGCGCCTGGACGAAGATAGACGCCTTCCCAATCCGGACCCGGTGTGGAAGAGTCTGAAAAAAGTGGAAGTAATCCCTCCTTATGACGACGTGCAATCAGACAGTGACAGTGACAGTGACAGTGAGGACGATGACGAGGACAGGGATGAGCAAGTAGAGGATGGTACATCGTTTGTTGAAGGGTAAGAAGTGTTCTCGTGGTTGCACACACCATTCCACCTACCTACTTTTATCTCACTTCTTCATAATCCTTGTGCTTGTGCACTTCTCCCAGATACTTCTCTCCTTCACAAGAAGAGAGTGACAGTAATGGTCACATCCCGCAAGTACCCATGAACACTGCAAGGTCGGACAGTCACAAACGTCATAGAACATCATGTGGGGAGACCAACAGCAGTATATACGTCAAAAGGAGAAGGATCAAGAACGATGAAGCCAAACTGGACAAGCGGCGCAGGACAGAGAAGCATATCTGGTGGGCGAACCCCGGGAAAGAGTATGATGACGCGAAAATCTCCATCAATGAAGCTTACAAGGACGCCCTTAGTTATGGGATCGTTGACAAGTTCTACGAGCATGCGATGTTTGACGCAGATGACCATAATGATTTCACAAGGCGGAAGAAGCTAATGAGAAGGCTCGTCAACAGACGAATTGAAAACCAGGCGACAAAATTAGACATAAGCAATGCTCAGGTGATGTACATGGACAATCCTTACCATGGCCAGCTTGGTCGATCGCGGGAGACTTTGCGGACTAGACAGACGATAGAGGAGATCCTACGATTCGAGTATAGAATGAGAACCCTTGAGATGCAAACTTGTTGTGTTTGTCGGGAAAATAGATTTGAATTCGAAGCCAAGAGCAAGAGGAAGAGTGGTGTGCCTACGGAGCGCAGTACCGATGGATCACATAATGGTATTGGGAATCATGTATGTGACATCTGTCGCAAGAACAAGCATGAAGAGTCTGACCACTTCCTGAAGAACAATCTCCAGCCTGTGTGGTACGAGAGAGACGACGATGGAAGCATTCGAACAGATTCACTCGGTGAGCCGTTGGTGAGGTACAGCATTCCGGAAGTGCTAAAGAAACTCACGATGGCTGAGAAACTGCTAATCAGGAGGTGTTCACCGCTCATACCATCCCATCACATCAAGAATGGCATTTACGGCATCAACGGGCACTGCGTAGCTTTCCCTCAAAACATTGGTCCCATGTGTTCGGATCTCCCCCAAAAAGAATCAAACATGGTCATATTTGTGAGACACGTCAGTAATCGTGTGTCTGGCGTCTCACATAGCCAGCACTTCAAGGTAAACAAGAACAAAGTTCTCGACGCTTTAAGATGGCTGAAGGTGCATCATCGCGGTTATCATGACATCACAATCACAGAGTCAAATTTGGATTGGATCAAAAACGACTCCGTGTATGACGTGGCAAAGAAGCACTCGCTTCAGTCAAAGCCAAGTCGAAGAGAAGCGGTGGCGGATGCGCCCGAGGCGGTATCAGGCAACCAGTGCAAAACAACACAAGCAAGCAAGGAAGACGAGTATGAAATCGAGACGGTCCATCCCAACTACAAAGACAACACGCCCAATGCTTCTCAGAGTGAAATCATCAAGTCTTTTGAGACAATTGCAAGACAGACGAATCAGGAAGACAAAATCCTTGATTTTCCTTTCATAGATCACGGCCAGCCGCTGAAGTAAGTGTCTCAAATAGTCTCAACTTGTCCAAATCTTAACCAATGCTGTCTCAACTCATCCTATGCTGTTCTCATTTCGTTTACCTTTTATTCAGTGAGTTTGATTCCACGGAACAAGTGTTTGTGAACGCCTACCCATGGCTGTTCCCAGGTGGTATCGGCGACGTCTACGATCCCAGGCGCGGCAAGGTGAAAGACATCCATGCTTGGGCCAAGCACTTACTACGCTATCATGACGGGCGATTTCTGCAAGACCAAATGTTTTCTCTTTATGTTTTCAACTTCCTACAGCGTCATACCAACAACTCCCAGGGAAATTTCTTCTACAAGGACAAAAATTTCCTTGGTGCTTATGGCGGTAATCCACCCACTGTCGAGGACTTACAGCAACAGCTGAGAGAGGGTAACATGTCTTACATCAATAAATTGAGATATCTTGCGAAGGGCATTCGAGGGAGCGACAGCTTCTGGAGGGGTAAGACGGAAGAGCTGGAAGCATGGATCGACTTTCACATCTCGCGTGGGAATGGTCCACCAACGCATTTCGTCACCCTCTCCTGTGCCGAGAATTGGTGGCCGGACCTCCGCAGGCTTCTCATTCAGCTGGAGATTGAAGGAGGCAACGTAAGCCAGGCACGGCTGTTAGAAGAGAATAATTTCACAGCCATGTGCAAGTCTGCGAAGAAGCACAACTTATACGTCAATGACTTCTTCATGAAAAGATCAAAGGTCTTCCTGGATACGGTCGTCAAGAATGCAATGGGCATTGAACATTATTGGGCAAGAGTGGAGTTTGCACCCGGGCGAGGACAAATCCACTTACATTTATTGGGCATTGGAAAGGACAAATCGTATCTGTACGACTTCTATCGGGCAAAAACAGAGGAGAAGAAGGCAAAGGTTATGGAGAAGTATGCGACGAACATAATGAACATGACAGCCGACGTGGATGTGGACGAGAATCATGTCACCGACACTGCGGCCGATTCAATCTCGCCCCTCAAACGGCGCTTCTGTGAAAGTAATGACAGACGCGAAGACGCTCGCATGTTATGTGAGGAATGTATGGTACATCACTGCAACAACTACTGCTTAGGCGAAAATGCGAAGTGCCAGCCTCGTGAATGCAGGTTTGATTACGGCAAAGAGAGCGAATTTGGCAAGTGCGACACTTCAGGAAAGCCACGCATTGATACCTCACTCATCGTCCTCGACAGAAAGGGGGTGGAGCACTTTCAAATGAAGAGGACAAAATCTCGCAAGGCCGTTCAGCACAGTAATACGCTACTCCAAGGATGGAGGGGCAACTGCGACATCCAGCTACTCATTTACAGGTCGCACCCTAACAAGCCTGATATTAGTGAGATAGAGAATGTATGCAAGTACGTGGTTGCCTATGCTAGTAAAAAGAATCACACTTCGAAGAAGGAGAAGGAAGCCGTTCAAAATATCATAGAAAGGTGAGTCAAAGGCAGTGAGAAATATGTTTTGCTAACACAACGAAAATATGTTTATGCTTACACGTTGTCCTTGTTCCTTCCGCATAAAATACCTACTTCCACAGTGCAAATTCAGCGGACATTACCGGAGTTCAAACATTGGTGAAGATGTCGTTGAATTGGATGACGAGCAAGCGTTTGATCAGCATCCAAGAGGCGGTACACGAAGTCGATCGTCTAAATTTGACGTTGTGTTCTGACGTAATTACCTACCTTTCCATCCAAAGCTGCCTGAAACTTAGGAAGTCGTCAGATCCGAAGCCCAAAGACCTTGTGTACACTTATGCTAACCGGTCCGAGGAACACAGTGCCCTTTCTTTGGACCAATTCTTCTATCAAGTCTGGTGCTGTGAGAATTTCATGACAGACGAGGATAGCAACAGGGCCATGAAACGAATTTTGATACCAAGAGGTCTGAACTGCAGACCACGTCATCCCATCGACTTTGACTATGCAAGAGGGATGCTACTCTTGCACAAGCCTTGGAGCGCGAAACAGCCACTCAACATGAGAAACAAAGCAAAAACGATCGACACATTCAAACAGATGCTTCACAACAGGACAGTTCCCACAAACGTCTGGACGGAGTACATGAGGGCGGTACGATACGCTCAGGAGAAAAGGATCGAGTTGGTAGCAAAGCAGGGAGTTATCCAAGCAGATGTCAACTTGGATGAGCTTGATGACGACGAGAAAGATCAACACCTTAGTTGGATCCAGTCCAGTCAATTTACATTTGGGCGCTCAGATCCGGTACTGGACGGTAACAACACAGTGGACATTGGTCTTGACCACGACTGGTCAGAGAAATCGTTCAAAGGTGCCAGAGACATTGCAGTGGATGGTGAAACATACACAATAGATCTAAGAGAGCAGAGGTCCGTCGTCAACACTGCCGAATTGGCCGAAGTACATATCCCAAAGAGATCCAATGGTGCGCAATACAATGTCGATGACCTATCAGAGGAACAGAAGGTGATAGTGCTGGCAACAGTGGATACAGTGATTAAGTTTCTGACCAACGATGAAGATTACAAGCCGCTGCGAGCAACAATTTCAGGCATGGGAGGATGTGGCAAATCTCTTGTCATTAACACAATCATTGCGATCATTCGGGAGCTTACAAAAGTGAACAACACGGTCCTGGTTGCAGCACCTTCCGGCAATGCGGCGTACAACGTAAAAGGATGCACTCTACACTCGCTCCTTGGAATCAATGTCAACATACCGTGGAAGTCTCTAAACGAAGAGAGGCAAGCACAGCTAGCCAGAAAAATGAAGGACTTACTCGTTTTGATGGTAGACGAACGAAGTATGTTGAATTCCCACGTAACCTTTGGAGCAGAAGAACACGTCAGAGAATGTGCATTCAACGGCCACAACAAGAAAGAGAGGTGGGGAGGAGTGCCTGTCGTACTCTTCTTTGGTGACGACTACCAGCTTCCGCCGATAGACAAGAAGGGGGCAATTCACGGCCACGACAAATTCACAAACAAAAACAAGCCAAAAGCGATGACTGCCAAAAGCAAGAACAGCCAGATTTGCGAGTATGAGGGTTGTCGCATTCTGACCCATGCAATGACGGAGGAAGTGTTCATGTTGACGAAGAATTTCAGAACAGCGGACAAGGAGGACAGCGAATTGATGAGTAGAATGCGTGTTGGTGAACAGACAATGGAGGATGCAGAGAGATTGATGAATTTGCACATCTCAAACTTCCCCCAAACCTTCAGGGACGAAATTGAAGATGACCCCAAAACACTTTGGGCTTTTGCTAAAAGAGATCCAATGACGAAGAAGAATATTGAAATGCTGATCAAGACGCAAAAAAGACACAATGTACCGATAGCCAGACTCAAATGCAACTTCAAGAGCAATATGGCCAGCGACACCCCGGCATATCCATCTCACTTTTTCGGCAAGAAGATATTGTACAACTTGGACGTGTGCGTGGGCGCACAAGTATGTTTGGAGACGGCGAATATTGATCCAATCTCGGGCTTATTTGTTGGCGCTATCGGAAAAGTGATCGACATTATATATGACAAGTCAGTAGGGCCGAATGGACAGAGCAGCGAACACCTTCCAAGGTACATAGTGGTAGATTTCCCATCCTTCGATCCACCCAAGGGCGTAGATGTGTGGGACAAGAATAACCCGACGGTAAGTAGCACACTCAGCAGAGTTTATGTTCAACTTGCATCTGACTCACATTACACATTACTGTTTTGACATCATAGCACGTGCCCATTCCGCCGTTCACTCACATGTGCGACAAGGGATGCTGCACTGCAACTTTTATGCCATTACAGATTGCTTATGCAATTACAATACATCGTTGTCAGGGACTGGAAGCTGGATTTGATGAAGGAGACAGGTGGCGAAGGGTTGTGGTCGACCCGTCTGACACGATGTGGGAGATTGCCAAAAATATTGGCACCATGTACACCTCAACGAGCAGAGGAAAGACGTTTGGCTCGAAGGACGAAACGTTTCCACAAGACAGCGCCATTTACTGGATGGGATGTGATGCATCAGTAGAGAGAATCCGCAACTGCAAAACGAAACAGAATGGGCAACTCTGTGATGCATACGTAAAGAGAGAAAAGTGGGTGACATACCTCAAAACGAAAGCGGAAGAGACAAAGAAAATATACAGCAAGAGAAAGATCGACGAAATGACATCGACATCGTTTGCAACAGCAATGTCAGGTAACCTCATCAAGGATAGGGATGACTTGACTACGAGGATCACTGAAATTATAACCAATCCAAACGAGAAATGGAAGAAGGCGAAACTTGATTACCAGCTACCACCCAATTATTACAGCTAGAGCTAGACCCAAAAGAAATTATAAGACACGCCATTTAAATTGGACTACTTCGAGCTAAAATGTAACACACTTAAAGTCGGACATATTCATATCCCTGAGCCTGAGCCATTTTTTGTGTTTGTGTGTTAATTTAACTGTCGATAATTTGATACCTTCTCCGGGATTCCCGGGATTTGAATCAAGGAGATCACTCTCGCTTTGAATGAAACACGTGGGTATTGAAGCGATTCGAGGAGCTCTAGAAACCGAATCAATTTTCAGTTTAGTTCACAAACAGTGAATTGACTCTTTCCCGGGGAATCTGAGGAATTGTAATAGGAATATGGTAGTATCCAATCGGAGAAAACGAGACCAGTAAATGGATTTGAATTTTCTTAGTAAAGGTGGTGGTGGTGGTGGTCAAAACGAGACCACCAGTCCGTTCTCATAAACTTTGTATTGCTTCCCTTTTCTCCTCTTTCAACAGCCCAGCATACACTCAAACTGGACTAATGGTGGGAAGTGAGTGCCGAACGGCTCACCTTGGATACTGTGTTGGGAAGTGCAGTGCCGAATGGCCAACTACTCACACTCACCTCAGAGATATGGTATTAAGTGCCACGTCATCAAACAAAAAGCAGAAATGATTTGAGATGGGTCATTTTGATTTGAGAATGTGTAAATTTGAGTGAGAATTGTTCATTTTGATTGAATTGTCAATGAGAAGGCTTGTCTCTTTTCTCGGTCCTTTTCTCTTTCAACAGAACGCACACACCCCTTTCCACCCAAAGTATTGGCGCCACAACATCAAAAGGTCATCCTGGCGGTCATTTTGATTTGAGAATGTGTAAATTTGAGTGAGAATTGTTCTTTTTGATCGAAAATTGTTCATTTTGATTTGAGAAATGGCTTTTCGATTTTTGTCTCTTTTCTTGGTCCTTTTCTCTTTCAACAGAATGCACTCCCTCCGACTTCCCCCCAATTATTGGCGCGCCACAACATCAAAAAAGTCATCCGGCGCGGCAGCAGCCACCAACACCTCAACCATGTTCCTTGCTCCACCCGTCTCGGAAAATGTAGAATATCGATTCTGATAATAGAATAATTCAACGGTGCATCAATGACTGTTCGTGATATTAATAGACGGGTTGATGCGACATAACAACTGAGCATCAACGACGAGCGGCAAAAAAGCCAGCCAATTATTTTGACGACACTTTGCACAAATAACAACACGCCAGCAGCCTGCGGTGGAGCGAGTCATTAGAAGATAATACATAGCAGCATCATTATTATATATTAGGCCGAGGCGCATTCTTTTTCATTTCCGGCCATTACCCCTACGGACATCTGCAATAAACCATGCCTTCGCGTCGGTGGTTCTCTAATCACAGCCGACAGCAGCCAAACTTTCGAAGCACTTTTGGCACAACTATGCCATCGGAAGCAAACCGTATGTGTGCGGTATTGGATATACTAAATTCACACAACTTCCTATGTAGTGGCTTGCATCTGCGGCTCGAGTGAAATGAACAAATATTACAGCAGCACCGGGTACCGGGTGGGAGAAGAATAGAGATCTATCATGTTGATGTCTACAACAGCATCAGAACAAATGCAACACCCGATGTCCAGATATCTGGCGCAACCGGCATGGAGCAATTAAGTTGCAACTGGGTAGATCAACGTGAGAGCGAAATGAATCGAGTGTAACAATTGCAGAACTTCGATTTCAAGCTGAGTTGATAACTTGAAGAGCAAGCAACAATCAACTGAATCGACAACAGATCGTCCATCTGAAATGATAAAAGAGCTCCCAAAAAAGTGTAACACATTCAAATGCTGACAGGTCCCCACCGCATCGAACAAACAATTTCGGTGGGGACACGGTTGTTGCACGGCAAGGTACGGTGCGGGGCTGACCCATCATGCAATAACTGTGTCCGGCACCCAATCGTGCAACTTCAGATTGTAGCATCTAGTAATTTACCTAGATAAAACGGCCGACAGACAGGACCGGAGCTCCAGCTCGTCAATACCTGTAACCATGCAACAATGGAACCGTGCAACAACCGTGTCGGTCCCCACATAAGTATATATGTTGCCTGTATCGGAGAATTTGTATTTGCTTCTCTTTTCTCTTCTATGTACAGCTTTTCTACCGCGATAAGTAGCGTAGCATTCGGAAAGAGTGGCGGAGGTCTCCTCGGTATTCAAGATGCGAACTCAGGCACCGCAACACGCCGAGCCTCTTGATTTGACGCGTTGGAAAGAGTGGCGGAGGGAGCGGAGAGATTCGCTCGGTATTCAAAATGCGAAAGTAGTACTTTCAAGAAGCGAACTGTGAATGTCAGAGAGTGTCAAAGAACTCTACTGTCAAAAAGTAATGTCACGTACGCGAACGCTATAAAGTTTCACTCGATTAATTAGTGTGCACCTGTTATTTTGTTCGCGGTGCCTATTGCAGCCAGAAGCTGCCCCGTTGAAGACGCCATCCTCAATCAAAATGAACATTTTTTTATCAAATTGAACAAATGACCGGATCCGGTCATTTTGTTTTTTGCTTCTCTTTTCTCTTGCACATCTTCTCTGCAGGATGAACGCGCACACAGTACTGTGAGAACCATATGAATTAGTTTTGCACTTTCTTGCAATGACATTTTAGCTCAAACTCGGGCGCGTCTAGAGCATACCTGGTACTTTTTTACATAGGAAATCCATACAAAATCAATTCCTACTGTGTAGCCGGTATGGTCTAAAGGGCCTCTACATGTTGAACAGTAAATGTTTCTTCCTAAATCCTTCGTATACTATTCCTGCGTAGGCTCCTGTAGAAATACCTGGGGTCATTTGGGGTCAATTGCTCACCATAGAATTGAGGGCACCTCCGGAACCCCGGAATTACGTTTCACGCAATCTATCCGGGGCCCCGAGGGCCGATCATCCTGCATCATTCTACTG
>Ga0209555_10000766_pt1 | contig 26274 bp, 27 predicted proteins | sample SaaInl85LU_5_DNA_FD_184643 | JGI IMG/M metagenome (GOLD analysis project Ga0209555, IMG submission 184643) | Marine microbial communities from expanding oxygen minimum zones in the Saanich Inlet - ESP_85LU_5_DNA (SPAdes) (version 2) | ecosystem: Environmental > Aquatic > Marine > Intertidal... | reverse complement strand
CCGCAGGTAGTGGACAGCGGTCACCTCGATAGCGCCCAACCAATTCCTCGCAAAGATGCATCGAATCAGTAGCGCTTCCACCATTGCCGCAGGCAAAGAGTGTATGGCCCTTCGTTAGTCGATTTAACACAAGTTCACCGGTGGCCTCGATGAGACTTAACTGTGGTTCAAGTGCGTCAATACAAGCCTTGAGGGCTTGATAGTCTTTGGTTACTAGAGACATGAGTAGTGGTTGAGTTAGAGTGAGCCAGCAGTTTTTATTTTTTCAATCATACTTGTAGTGCTAAAGCCTTCGAGGAACGGCAGGAACTGAATGTCTGCTTCAATAGATTCGAGAGCCGCTTGCTTTCCTTATTCAGTGTTTCGATTGTGTAGTCACCGGCTTTTGTATAAATATCAGGAGTCAGCTGTGTGATTTTTTTTGCTTATCCTTGGTGTATTTAAAATAATAATACGATCGACGCAGTTGAGCGCGGCAAGACAGTAGGCGCGTTCAGCTTGCTGGACGATTGGTCGGTGAGGTCCCTTGAGGGTGCGAACGCTTGCATCGCTATTTATGAGGATCCAGAGTTCATCGCCTATTTTCTGTGCTGCTTGTAAATACGAAATATGCCCAGCATGAAGAATGTCGAAGCAACCGTTGGTGAGGACCATGGTTTTGTTCTCTGATCGTAATTTCCGACGAGCTTCAAGGGCTTGCTCAATCGTGAGCAATTTGTCATTCGATAAATGCATAGTATTAGGACTCTTGACCGAGATGCTGGTTGGTAACTAAGTAGTTTTGCACATAGTCTTTAACGCCATCTTCTAAGCTGTAGCCTGGATTTGTATAACCACTCTTACGTAGTTTATCAGTATTCGCGCAGGTGTAATATTGATACTTACCTTTAAGCGCATCAGGCATGTCGATGTAGCGGATATTGGGTTCTTTCCCAAGTGCGCTAAAAATAGCATTCGCCAAGGTATTCCATGTGTTGGCCTGACCACTGCCTAGATTATATAAACCATTTGCAGTGTCTGTATTGGCGAGGTGCAAAGTCATTGCGACTGCATCTTTAACATAGAGAAAGTCGCGCATCTGATTACCATCCGTATAGTCTGGATGATAGCTTTTAAAAAGACCGAGTTGGCCCGTTTCTTGGATTTGCTCATAAGCTTTAGCAACGAGACTGCGCATGTCGCCTTTATGTGCTTCGTTGGGGCCATACACATTATAATATTTGAGACCTACAATTTGGTTGAGCCAACCCATGCGTTGCGCGTAGGGGTCTGCATTTGGCATACGGTTAAATGCAACGACGCCATCTAGGCGGTGTTTGGGTAAAATAAACTCTAGTTGCCTAAAGAAATGTCGATTACGAGCGATGTTGCTCCACCCCAATTTGCCTAAAATGTGGATTTGGAGACTGTCAGGCTGTTCACCTTTCCAGCTGCGGCAGAATACATGCACTTCATGTCCGCGACTCGCACACTGCAAGGCTATCGCCAAGCAATCTTCCTGCACCCCCCAAAAAAGGGTAATAGTCATAAAGCACAAATCCAATTTTCACTTGGGGATGAGAGCTTAGTGAGCGAGGCGCCGCAATGAGAAACCTATAATTTGTATCCGCCTTGAGACTTAAATTGAAGTGGAGGAGCCATACATCTTTAGGTCAATTTGGCAGTTCACCTGAAAGGCACCCCTTCACTCAAAGAGATAAAGTGCCACTCGTTAAGATCTTAGCGCGTAGGCCTCCATGACCCTTGAGGGCTTCGTGGACGCCAGGATTGACGGCTTCGTCCATCCAGTAACAGGGGCGGCATTCTTCGATGCCTTCAAATTCAACGCCTTGTAGGGTGAATTTTTGCCCGATTAATGTATTGAGATCGACACCTTCGACGAGGACGTTGCGCCGGAATTTTTCGGGATCAAGTTCGGGCAAGTTGAAGTTGTCGCGGATGCGTAAATAAACCGACCAATCAAAGAAGGTGATCTGACCTTTGAAATCTTCTTTGTGGTCGAGATAGCGATCACAAACGATTCCGCGCCCTTCGAGGCATTCAATAGTATCCACCTTTTCAATACCGTGATGCAATCGACCCTTGCCATGTCGACCCACAAAGTCGTGTCCGGCGGAAATGTAGATGGCTTTGATGTGCATGGTGAAGTGAGTAGTGGATGGTTTTTTTTGGGGGGGAGAGGGCAGGAGTTTTGTCTTAATCTTACTCTTAATCGTAATCTGTTTTTTGGGGGTAAGATTATGACTTATTTGCTTTAACTACCCACTGTCTACTTTCCACTAATCGTCAATGATGATGCTCCAAGTTCTTTGGGTCGGCGCAACCGCAGTGATTACTTTCGATCCAAGCTTCAGTCTCGTCTGTATAGACTTCTTTCTTCCAGATTGGGAGGCGGTGCTTTACGTTATCGATGATGTAGCGACAGGCAAGGAATGTGTCTCCACGGTGGTGTGCAGTGACGCCGACCCATACTGCAATATCACCCTTATTCAGCGATCCCGTGCGGTGCACGACAGAAGCATCGAGGAGGTGAAATTTTGCGTTAGCCTCGGCCAGTATCGCATCTGCTATTGCTGGAGCGAGTTGCGGGTAGCCACTGTAATGAAGCGAGGCCACTGCTTTGCCTTCATTATGATTACGCACCCAACCTTCGTAGCTGCAGTAGGCACCTGCAGAGAGATCAAGCATCTCAGTCCGTAAGATAGTTGGATCGATTGTGGAGTCGGTGAGTTTGAATTTCATCCAGTTTCAAATTAATCGATTTGCACGGAGCTTGGATCATAGTCGACCTTGGGATAGCTTAATTGCATGTCTTCCAAGCAGGCGACCACGATACGTGCGACTAAAAGATTACGCGCCCATTTTTTATTCGCCGGTATCACATACCATGGAGCATGTGGTTTACTTGTTTTCTCGAAGACTTCTTCGTAGGCTTCAAAATACTGATCCCACTTGCTGCGTGCGACGATATCGGAGGGGTCGAATTTCCAATTCTTTGCGGGTATGTCGAGGCGCTCTTGTAAGCGTTGCTTTTGTGTCGTTTTGTCGATGTGTAAAAAGAACTTAATGATGACTGTGTTTTCGTCGACGAGGAGTTGTTCGAAATCGTTGATATGACGATAGCGCTTACGCCAGATTGCTTCGGGCTGCAAATTGTTGACTCTGACTGCGAGGACATCTTCGTAATGACTACGGTCAAAAATCATTATTTCACCATTGGATGGCGTGCGCTTGTGCACCCGCCAGAGGTAGTCATGATTGAGCTCTCGTGTGGAAGGTTTTTCGAAGCTGGCGACATGCACACCTTGTGGATTCACCCCTCTGAACACATGTTTAATGGTGCCATTTTTTCCGCTGGTATCCATACCTTGCAGCACGAAGAGGAGTTTTTTGCGACGGTCGACAAAGAAGCGTTGTTGCAGGTCTCCTAGGCGTATATGGAGCGAATGGAGCTCTTTATTCGCTTCGCTCTTGCTTTTTGGTAGGTCATCCCACGGGTCTGAAACAACTTTTCTTAAGTCATCATTGCGCCCTTTTTTGATGAGATAGCGGTTAAAATATTTCAAGTTCATGATATTTATAAAGTGAGCTATTTTATGTGAGTCGTTTACTGCCTGCGGTAGACCAATACAGTTTCACCCTCGCGGTCATAGAGGAGCCCTTTTAACTCTCGACCAGATTCATGGTAATACTGAATAAAAGAATCGTAGAACTCGTCTGGGATGAATGCGGTGATATTGCCGCCGGCTTCACCTTCGAAGGCGGTGTAAAGCGTGACTGATCGAAAGCTTTCAGGACTTGCTACCTTGGAGTCACTCACCGATGCAATGGATAGGGTGACGTCTTTGTTCAAATAGCTTGGTAGGTCTGCTAGGTAAAACTCAACTGTGTTTGGCGGTGGTGGTGGCTCGGCGACAATGATCAGCGACCTGAAGGCCGCGAGCTTGTTGGCACTGATTCCTGGGATATTAACGAGTGAATCAATAGTTTCTATTGGGCGAGCTTGTATGATTGCTTTGGCATATGCGGGTCCGATGCCTGGAAGCGTTTCGAGTTCTGCTTGGCTAGCGGTATTGACGTTCAGCATGCCCGTTTTGCTGGAGGCGCGGCTGCGATCAATTGTATCGAGTTTAGGCGCTCCTGCTTGAGAGGCGTTTTCGGCATTTTCGCGAAGCGACTCTAAACCTGCCATTTGCTTAGAGCTTCCTCCTACCGCCCAGATTCCAGTGCGGTCGCGCTGTGCTTGTCGCTCAGCATTTTTCAGGCGACTCAAATAGGTCCTAGGGCTGTAACCAGTTGGCCATGCTTGCTTGGTGGGCATACCGTAAATTCGCGCGAGCCCATTACTGACAAGTTCCATCGATAAATAGCGATCCTTACTTTTGACCAGCGCGTAATAGCGCTTCTTGCCGTCACCCCGCGCATCTTCCCACTTGGTATAGACCGTAAAGTTATCGCGCAAAAAGAGTTTGCTAAAATTGGCCGCGAGTTCGCCTGTGGTGATCACATCATCTGTGGGAATCGAAAAGTAACGAGCTTGGTCACGAACTCGATCCATATATTTTTCTGATATTTCAGGCGTGTCGACGTAATAGATTCGAAAGACACTACTTTCGTTTCCATGCTGAACAAGGAAACTATCGCCATCATTTATATCGGATTGGACCAAGCGACAATCTTCGAGAATCTGCCATACGCCGACTTTTTTATCTACCGCAAACAATGAGGTAGTTAACAAGCATAAGAGGATCGAATTCAGCAGAAAACGCATATATGTATTATCTGTAACACTGGCCCTTCTTCTGGCAAGAACTGGATGTGGGCATTTCAAAATCCTTAGCCGTATCGCTTTGCCCTTGTGCTATGAGATGCGTGCGGTTGTGTAGTGCCTGGGATGACGAAAAAGATAAACAGGCAGGCAAAAGCACAGCTAGATGTGCTTTTGCGGCACCGAATCAATGCAGGACGAGTGGTTGTGCGTGATCAAATTGCCTTTTTTGAGCGCCAATTTGGGCAAGTGGTCAGTGAATGGAAGGAGGATGACACACGTGTGACCTTTGCTGATTTTGCGATTTCTGAAAAAATATTTGCGGAATTGCGTCGCGATTTTTCAGAGGATGATTATTGCAGCGAAGAAGCGTGCCCGCTCGATGAGACCTTGCAGCTCAATGCGCGTTTTACGTGGCTGGTGGACCCGATTGATGGAACAAATAATTATGCCCTAGGCTTTTCCGTATGCGCTATTTCATTAGCACTACTATTGGATGGCGTGCCAATTTATGGCTTCATCTACGACCATAGCTCCAAATCCTTACTGGAAGGCGGCCCTGGTCGGGGGCTTTTATGCAATCAGAAGAAGGTAAATCGTAATGATACGGCAGCCGAAGCGCAGACGATGATCGGCTTACACTTTCCGATCGGCGCCGCACGTCTAAAACAGTTGTCGCCTTTACTAGAGACGCATCGGGTGCGTTGTCTGGGTAGTGGGGCACTGACGGCGACGTATGTGGCTACTGGATATTTGACAGGGGTATTTGATGATCGGGTAAAAGTTTGGGATATTGCAGCGGCACACGCGCTCTGCGCTGCGGTGCATATCGATTTTCAATTCCTCGTGGAGAACCCATTCCCGCTAAAAACATTTCATCCACATATGGGATTCTGTCCGTATTATGCTGGCACTGAAAGCTATATGAATGAAGTGGCTAAGCTTATTGATTGATCAACATACTTAGTGGCTTCATTTGTGAAGACTGTGGTTGCCCTCCATTTTACTAAGGTTTCGCAAATCCGAAGACGGATTCACCTAGTTCATAAAGATCGGAATAAATCGCCTCGGCGTCGGCGGCTTCTGTCAGTTGTTGTTTATCATGACTGCCTGTAGTCACTAAAATACTTCGTAGGCAACCCGCTTGGGCTGCGGCAAAATCAAAGGGGGAGTCGCCTATTAAGAGCGTTTCGTCCGACGTCGCATTCATAATCTCAAGAATATGTGCAGTAAAGATCGGGTCAGGCTTTCGATAGTCTGTGTCACCTGTGCCTACATTTGCACTTAGCCATTTGTCCATGCCGAGATGCTTGGTGATCGCTCGTGAATGCTCACCATACTTGTTGGTGAAAACGGCCATTTGATAGTTTCCATCTGCGTGCAACTGTTCCAGCAACCAAGAGGCGCCTGGCAACTCCTTGAGCCCGTTGAAGAGGTTTGCTTCGAAATGCTCAGTGAAAATGGGATGCGCACGCTTGGCATTATCTTCGCCCATTAGCCGAGTCAGTGTAAGCATAATGCCGCCACCGACAGTAGCGCGCACTTTCGCATAACTTGATTCCTCAAGTCCCAGTGTTTGTTGTGCGTGTGCGATGCTATTTGTAATTGCGGTGAAGTGGTCGACGAGTGTGCCGTCCAGATCGAAGAGTATCGTTTGCATAGTAAAATTGTGCTTTATCTCGTTTTCGCCTTCTTGCAGGCTTGCGTGACTGAAATGGTGGGCTTTGTTAGCATTTGCAAGTGAAGGTATAGCAATCCGCACGAATAGAATGGCAATTAATTTAGATAGAAGGGCAGGCTTAAGCATTCGGAATGAAGGTTCTGTGCTGGTCTTGGTTTTTTCGAATTCTTGGACACTTGAAGCGGAGCGCCCAAATGTAGTCGATCTACTGCACGCAGAAATGGAGAAACAACGCTTCGATTGCCTTCGCTTTGAAGTCGATCAACTGGACCGATGGGATACTGCATTACTGATTTTTGTTCGCAGCGTATGCGTGTGGCTTGAGGATGCTAAGGTGAATTACCAATTTGGTGATTTGCCATCAGGTGTGCAGAATATGATTCAGCTCTCGCAAGCGGTTCCAGAGCTGAAGCATCGCAAAGCTGTAAAGCCGTCTGGTTTTTTAAGCCATATTGGCGATGATGCTGTAGACGCTTACTATGGGCTTGATAATTATTTCAGCTTTATTGGGCAGTTGGTGGTCGATCTGTTTCAATTTTTACGAGGAAAGGCTCAGATACGCTGGCAGGACTTCTTATACCTTTTGCAATCGACTGGACCCAAAGCACTCATGATCGTGAGCCTGCTGAGTTTTTTGACCGGCTTGATTATTGCGTTCATTGGCGTGATCCAATTACAGAAGTTTGCTGCGGATATTTATGTCGCTGACCTCGTCGGTCTCGCAGTGACACGTGAACTCGGCGCAGTGATGGTTGGAGTGATCATGGCTGGTCGCACAGGTGCAGCATTTGCAGCACAGATCGGCAGCATGCAAGTTAATGAAGAGGTGGATGCATTAACGAGTTTCGGCATTTCGCCGATGCAGTTTCTCGTTGTGCCAAGAGTGATCGCCTTAGTGTTGATGATGCCTTTGCTCTGCGCTTGCGCAGACTTCGTCGGCATCCTTGGCGGAATGGTGGTCGCAGTAGCGATATCCGATGTGAGCATGGTTCAGTATTTCAATCAGGTGGAGGCCGCAGTCGGGCTCAATGATCTGCTCGCTGGTATTTTTAAAAGTGCGATTTTCGGCTCAATCATAGCTGTAGCTGGTTGCTATCGCGGGCTCAATTGCGGCCGCGATGCCACTGCGGTTGGTCAAGCGGCGACATCTGCAGTGGTCACTTCAATTACATGGATTGTGATTGCGGATGCTATTTTTGCAGTCTCGTTTCACTTACTGGGTATATAGCGATGAGTGCGACAGATATAATGATTAAGGCGGAAAAGCTCACTATGCGGTATGGTGATTACACTGTCATGGAATCGCTCGATTTTCAAGTGCGCCGAGGAGAGGTGAAGGTGATTATGGGCGGTAGTGGTTGCGGGAAGAGCACTTTATTGAAACATTTAATCGGGCTGGAACGCGCAGCAGCTGGAAATATTTATTACGGTGGTCAAGTGTTTGATCCTGATAGCAAAGATAGTGACGTGATGCGCCGACAATTTGGCGTTTTATTTCAAGGAGGTGCACTCTGGAGTTCGATGAGTGTGGCTGAGAATGTTGCCTTGCCATTGGAGGAGTATACCGACCTGAAGCCCGCCGAAATTCGTGAGATCGTCGAGTTTAAACTGTCGCTCGTTGGCCTAGGTGGATTCGGGCATCGTTTTCCTTCTGAATTAAGCGGTGGTATGCGTAAGCGTGCTGGCTTGGCACGTGCAATCGCACTCGACCCAGAAATATTATTTTTTGATGAACCTTCCGCCGGCTTAGACCCACTGAGCTCACGACGCTTGGACGACCTCATTTTGGAACTGCGCGATGCATTGGGTGCGACAGTAGTGGTGGTAACCCATGAACTCGCTAGCATCTTTGCAATTGCGGACCGTGCACTATTTCTTGATGCAGAAACTAAGCGCGCCCTCTGCGATGGAAACCCTAATGACCTCATTGACGACATGAATGTCGATCCTAAGGTTCGCCACTTTTTGAAACGTGGCGAGACCGATGAGAAGTCGATGTAAACAATTGATCTCTCCACAGCCATCCTTCATTAACAATAGATCGTGAACCGTAAACCCAGTCCTAAAACCATCGGTGCTTTTGTCACTGCCGCTTCTGTTTTACTCGTGGCGATGGTGCTCTTCTTCGGCTCAGTATCATTATTAACAAAGTCCGATCGCTTCATCTTGTTTTTTGATCAATCGGTAAATGGCTTAGCTGCAGGATCACCGGTGAAGTTTCGTGGCGTGCCTGTTGGCTCTGTCGAGCGCATCCTGATTCGAGTGGAAGGGCAGCGAGAGGATTCGACCGCTATCCCCGTCATTATTAAATTAGACCGGTCACGTTTGGAACGCGATTTAGGCGTTTCTGAAGCATCGTTTTCTCCAGAGAATATTCATGAGTCGATTGATCGTGGATTAGTGGCCGAATTGAACCTCGAAAGTTTTATTACCGGCCAATTGTTTGTGGAATTTAATTTCGAAGATGAAGATGACTTGAGCACTTGGAAACCGCACTTAGAAGAAGTTAACGGTGTCATTGAAATTCCGACATTAGGCTCATCGCTCGATCAAATAACAAGCGATGTTGCCAAATTGATTTCTGGACTCGGAGCCATCGATATCCCGCGGCTCAATGAGAACGTAAACAGCGTTCTAGAGAATCTGACAGCCATGATCGCAGAAATTGATTCTGCAGGGATGAGTCGTTCGGTAATTGGTGCAGCCGACGAGTTTAAAGCGCTCGCCAGTTCGGATGAGTTGAAGGGATCCATCGTTGCGATTCAAGAGGCCTTCGAAGTGATTAATGAAACAGTTAAGACCTACAACCTGAATGATGGGCCACTCGGTGAAACGATTATCACATGGACGCAGCAGTATGAGAAGATGATGGAAGGACTCGATAGTTTGGTGCAAGAGGCAGGGGAACTGATCAGCCCAGAATTAGATCTACGCTATGAGTTTGAAACAACTTTACGCGAGTTAAGCCGAGCAGCGCAGTCGATTCGCCTGTTAGCCGACTATCTAGAACGCAACCCAAATGCAGTCCTTACAGGGCGCTCAGAAGATGAAGAATAAACAATCAGTATTTTTGTTACACCTGCTAATACTTAGTGTAGTTGGTATCACACTGAGTGGGTGTGTGAATCTAAAACCAAAGACTGATCCCGTAAAAATGTATGCATTGGGCCCAGTGGATTCATCGGCAAGCGTAAGCGGGCAGGGGCCTTCGATTTATGTAGAACGCCCAAATATGCCTGCCTATCTCGACGGTAAGCGCTTACAATATCGGACTGCTTCGGGAGAAGTCGAAGCTTTGAAGTATGCTCGCTGGGCTGAACCACTAGAAGAGGGTATTGCGCGTTGCATCGCTGAACATCTAATACAATCAAGTGGTCAGCATGTCGCTGGGTTCTATCCATGGCCTGATCGGTCGAAGGAAAGCTTAGACCTATATGTCCAATTCTATAAGTTAGGAGCCTTTGAAAATGGCGAAGTGCGCATGGCAGCCACCTGGGAATTAAAGCTTGGCTCTAAAACTCAACGAGCGGGCACTTTTCAAGCGCAAGGCGTTACATGGGAGCGCGATAATGCGGAAAGTTTGGTGACTGCAATTAACTCATCACTGGCACAACTTGCCGAAGCGGTGGTTGGAGCCAATTAATTTGTAGATGTTGAGCGTTTAGATAAAAGGCGCATTCCCCGAATTTTCCTTCAAACTGCTATTGACAAGCACGCGATTAGAAAGAGCATTCCGATTCCTTCAGTGAGAAGCTTCGCTTTTCGCAACAGATGGTGGCTATAGCTCAGCTGGTTAGAGCATCGGCTTGTGGTGCCGAGGGTCGCGGGTTCGAATCCCGTTAGCCACCCCATTTTTTTATAAGCCGCTCAGAAATGGGCGGCTTATTTGCTTTCCACCCATTACAGTTTTGCGGCGAGCAGTTCGATTCTTATTGTCGAGTTCGCTGGGAAACTGTGTTTACTACATATTATGGCTCAGACATTTCATCAATTAGGCATTCCATCAGATTTAATTCTCGGCATCGAGGAGTTGGGGATTGAGACACCGACACCCATTCAGGAGAAAGTCATTCCGTTTCTTATGGAGGATGGTAGTGACTTGATTGCTCAAGCACAAACGGGCACGGGTAAGACGGCGGCTTTTGGTTTACCCTTGTTGACCAAGATGAATCCGAATAAGGCTGAAATTCAAGGATTGATCATCGCGCCGACCCGTGAGCTGGCAAAGCAGATCGGTAAGCAGTTATTTAAATACACTAAATACGCGGAAGATAGGATCTTCGTCGAAGTTGCGGCCGGTGGTGATAAGATCGCCATGCAAATTGAGCGCCTCTCTCGCCCAACTCATATCCTAGTCGCGACACCTGGTCGTTTGATCGAATTACTGGAAGCGCAAATGACCTTAGAGTCCGTAAAATACCTCGTGCTCGATGAGGCCGACGAAATGCTTAGTATGGGGTTCAAGGCTGAGTTGGCACGCGTTTTCAAGGAAACGAAAGCACGTAAGAGCACTTGGCTCTTTTCAGCGACCTTTCAAAAGCGCGTGCAAGGCTTGATCGATGGCAACCTCTCGCCGAGTGCACATATGGTTAAAGTGGCGGCTAAGGAGGTCGTGAATCATAACATTGACCACCAATTTTCAATCGTCGCCCGCGAAGAGAAAGATGACTTTATTGCCAAATATTTAGCCAACCATGAAGGTGAACGTGGGCTTATTTTCGTCCGCACACGTGCGGGTGCCATACGATTAGGTAAGGAATTAACTGCACGCGGGCATTCCGTAGGCGTTATCCAAGGTGACCTTAGCCAGAAGGATCGCGACAAAGTCATGCGGGCATTCACCAAAGAACGCTTGAACTATTTGATCGCAACCGACGTCGCCGCACGCGGTATTGATGTTGAAGGTTTGGAATTTGTCATCCAGCACCAACTACCAGATGCAATGCAGTATTACACACATCGCAGTGGACGCACAGCTCGCGCAGGGAAGAAGGGCGTTTCGCTTACACTGATTGAGCCAAATGAGCGTAGTCGAGTCGCACGACTAGAGCAGGAGCTGTCAGTTAACTTCACCATGGTGGAGTAAAGGCGTAGAGATCGGGTGTCTTTGGGTAGGGCGCTCTCGCTGAGAGCACCGTTCGGCAACGGGACTGAATACTGATATCTTATGGGTCGGCATTTGGCATCAACGGGCGAACGGTCGTCTTGGCAAGATAACCCTACCAACTGTGTGACACAGAAATGTGACATGGCTTAACACTGTGCCATTTACTGTGACACGGCGTCTCACTTTTAGCTGTCGGCTGGCCTGCAGATAAATGCGTGATTGGATTTAATTTATTGGTTATGAGCGGTTTATGATTTTGGTATGCACGTGGCATCTGGAATGCTAATTGTATGGCATGGGTAAAATCATTGGAATCGACTTAGGCACAACAAACTCCTGCATGTCCGTAATGGAAGGCGGCGAAGCTGTTGTGATACCAAACTCGGAGGGTGCACGCACGACTCCTTCAGTGGTGGCATTTGCCAAAGGCGGCGAGAGACTCGTCGGCCAAGCAGCAAAACGCCAAGCTGTCACTAATCCGAGCAATACAATCTTTTCAGCGAAGCGCTTTATCGGTCGCAAGTTCACTGAAGTTCAAGAAGAAGCAAAGAGCCTTCCTTACGAGATCGTTAAGGGTAAAAATGGCGATGCGTATATTGAATGCGAAGTGAAGGGGCAGAAAGAGCAATTTGCTCCCGAGCAGATCTCTGCGATGATCTTGCAGAAGCTGAAAGCGGACGCGGAAGCGTATCTGGGTGAAACGGTCACTGAAGCGGTTATCACTGTGCCTGCATACTTTAATGATGCACAGCGCCAAGCAACTAAGGATGCCGGGCAAATCGCCGGTCTTGATGTGAAGCGCATTATCAACGAGCCGACTGCAGCGGCACTCGCTTATGGTCTTGATAAAGGTCAAGACGAAGTGATCGCCGTATATGACCTTGGTGGTGGCACCTTCGATGTTTCGATCCTGGAAATCGGTGATGGTGTGTTTGAAGTTAAAGCAACCAATGGTGATACACACCTCGGCGGCGATAACTGGGACAGCGCTTTGATCGACTTTTTGGTTGAAGAATTCAAGCAAGAGCAGGGCATCGACCTTCGCACGGATAAGATGGCACTTCAACGCCTTAAGGAAGAAGCGGAAAAAGCTAAGATCGCACTTTCTTCGACACAAAGCACAGATATCAACCTGCCGTTCATCACTGCTGACGCCTCTGGACCAAAGCACTTGAACATCACGCTAAGCCGCTCGAAGCTGGAGCAAATTTGTGACGCACTTTATCAGCGCACAATCGCACCATACAATGCCTGCTTGAAGGACTCCGGTCACAGTAATTCTGAAATCGGCGAACTTGTCCTTGTAGGTGGTATGACACGTGCGCCTAAGGTTGTTGAGCTCGCTAAAGAGCTCACCGGTAAGGCACCACACCAAGGTGTGAATCCTGACGAAGTGGTTGCGATTGGCGCAGCAATTCAAGGTGGCGTGCTGCAAGGCGACGTGCGCGATGTGCTGCTCCTCGACGTGACACCACTCACACTTGCGATTGAAACTGCAGGTGGTGTGGCCACGGCGATGATTGAGCGTAACACCACGATCCCGACGAAGAAGAGCCAGACTTTCTCTACCTACGCAGACAACCAAACTGCGGTAGACATTAAAGTCCTCCAAGGTGAGCGCCCAATGGCGAAAGATAACAAAGTGCTCGGCAACTTCCGTCTCGATGGTATTCCCGCAGCATCTCGCGGCACTCCTCAAATTGAAGTGACTTTCGACATCGATGCCAACGGTATCCTTAATGTCAGCGCGAAGGATCAAGGCACAGGCAAGGAACAAAAGATTACCATCTCTGGTTCCTCTGGACTCGATAAGAACGAAGTTGAGAAGCTCAAGCGCGAAGCTGAAGCACACGCGGCAGAGGATGAAGCGCTTAAAGCAGGAGTCGAAGCACGCAATGAACTCGACAACATCATCTATCAGTCCGAAAAGCAAATCACTGATCTCGGCGACAAGATCCCTGAGGATAAGAAGACTGAACTCGAAGCTGCAATCGCTGAAGGTAAAACTGTTCTTGAAAATCAAGAAGCAGATGCCGATTCGCTCAAGGCTGCCAAGGAGAAGATTGTGGGCATCATGGAATCGTTTGCTCAAGACCTCTATGCTGCACAAGGCGCTGAAGGTGCAGGCCCAGATATGGGTGGTGCAGCGGCAGGCCCAGAAGCCGGAGCAGGTGATTCCGAGCCAAAGCCAGCTCAAGATGCTGAAACAGTTGATGCCGACTTCGAAGTCGTTGACGAAGACAAGAAATAATTTAATCAGCCGCGCTCGAACCACAGTTCGTGCGCGGCTTTTATGAATACTATTATCTCAAACCAAAAATAAAAAGATACTAAATATGAAAATCAAACCACTCGGTGAACGCGTTCTATTGAAGCGCATTGAAGAAGATGAACAAATCCGCGGCGGAATCATTATCCCTGATTCAGCTAAAGAAAAATCTCAGGAGGCTGAAGTTGTTGCACTTGGCACCGGCAAAAAGGACGAGTCTGGCAAGGCAGTTCCTTTTAACGTGAAAAAGGGCGATAAGGTTCTCCTTCCTGGCTATGGCGGCACACCTGTGAAAGTTGACGGCGTCGAATACATCCTTATCGATGAAGACAGCATCCTTGGTGTGATTGCTTAAGATCCGTATCCTAATTCTAAATACATAAACCAATATACATAAATATTATGGCTAAACAAATTCTCTTTGATGAAGCAGCACGTAAGAAAATTCTTAGTGGTGTTGAAACACTCTCTAAGGCAGTTAAAGTAACACTTGGACCTAAGGGTCGCAATGTGTTGATTGACAAGAAATTCGGCGCTCCTACAGTTACTAAGGACGGCGTTTCCGTTGCTAAGGAAATCGATCTATCTGATCCATACGAAAACATGGGTGCGCAAATGGTGCGCGAGGTGGCTTCCAAGACTGCGGATTCCGCAGGTGACGGAACAACAACAGCTACCGTGCTTGCTGAGTCCATCTACCGCGAAGGTATCAAGAACGTTGCTGCAGGCGCGAATCCAATCTACCTCAAGCGTGGTATCGATAAGGCAGTAGCCGCTGCAACGGCTGCATTTGCAAAGCAAAGCAAAAAGGTGAAAGACCGCGAAGAAATTCGTCAGGTGGCGACTGTTTCTGCGAACTGGGATGCTGAAATCGGTGACATCATTGCAGATGCGATGGATCGTGTTGGTAAAGACGGCACCATTACTGTGGAAGAAGCTAAAGGTATCGAAACATCCCTCGACGTTGTTGAAGGTATGCAGTTCGATAAGGGTTATCTTTCTCCTTACTTCTGCACAGACGCAGAAAACCAAGAAGTTAATTTCGATGATGCGCACATTCTCATTCATGAGAAAAAGATTACTAATCTGAATGAAATTCTCCCACTGCTTCAGCTCGTCGCTAAGACAAACAAGCCGCTTCTTATCATCGCTGAAGATATCGAAGGTGAAGCACTTGCGGCACTTGTGGTTAACAAGCTTCGTGGCACATTGAATGTAGCTGCGGTGAAAGCACCTGGTTTCGGTGATCGCCGTAAAGCAATGCTTGAAGATATCGCAGTGCTTACAGGTGGTCGTTGCATTACAGAAGATCTCGGTATCAAGCTTGAGAATGTTCAGCTTTCAGACCTCGGTAAGGCAAAGCGCATCTCTGTGGATAAGGAAAACACCATCATCGTTGAAGGTGCTGGCAAGAGCTCCGATATCCAAGGCCGCGTAAAATTGATCCGCAAGCAAATCGAAGCAACTTCCTCTGATTACGATCGCGAGAAGCTCCAAGAGCGCCTTGCTAAGATCGCTGGTGGTGTAGCTGTCATCAATGTTGGTGCGCAGACTGAGCCAGAAATGAAAGAGAAGAAGGACCGCGTGGATGACGCACTGCACGCAACACGGGCTGCGGTTGAAGAAGGTATCCTTCCTGGTGGTGGCGTAGCATTGCTTCGTGCTGCCAAGGCTATCGAAAAAGCTGCTTCTGAACTTGAAGGCGACGAAGAACTCGGCGCACAAATCGTTCGCCGTGCCATCGAGTCTCCACTTCGTCAGCTCTGCCTCAATGCAGGTGTTGAAGGTTCACTCGTCGTTGCCGAAGTGCTTAAATCTAAGGGCGCAATGGGCTACAATGTCGCCACTGGCGAATATGTTGATCTCCTTAAGGCTGGTATCGTAGATCCAGCTATGGTGACACGCACAGCACTTCAAAATGCAGGTTCCGTTGCTGGTCTATTGCTCACAACAGAGTGCATGATCACAGACGAGCCAGAAGAGGGCGGTGCAGCTGGCGGCCATGCTCACGATATGGGCGGCATGGGCGGAATGGGCGGCATGATGTAATCCGCTTGGGTTACTGACGCTCCGCAACACTAGGCTAAATAATTAGGCAAAGCCCCGACCTTAATTGGTCGGGGCTTTTTTTGTGGTTTGATCTTTGCAGCCTGCAAGTCCAACGAACGAACTTCTTGGCTTTCAGATGATCGTTTCCTGAAGCGGCACGCTAGGAAGGTTGTAAAAAAAAGCCGGACGCATTAGCGGCCGGCTTTTGAAAAAAGAGTGTAGATTGAATTAAACTGTGCCGAAGATGGTCTTGCCTGTAGAGCAAAGGTCTTCTGCAGCTTGCATCAAACGATCTGCCATGCTCTTCTCAGCTTTCTTGAGATAGCCGCGTGGGTCGTATGTCTTCTTGTTACCGACTTCACCGTCGATCTTAAGCACGCCTTCGATGTTTTCGCAGATGTGTGTAACCACTGGGCGTGTGAATGCGTATTGAGTATCCGTATCGATATTCATCTTTACCACACCATACTCGAGTGTTTCGCGGATATCGCTAAGCTCGGACCCAGAACCGCCGTGGAATACAAGGTCCATGAGTGCAGCTTCGCCGTGTTTGTCTGTGACTGCCTTCTGGCCATCGCGAAGGATGGTTGGCTTGAGTTTGACTGAGCCGGGCTTGTAAGCGCCGTGCACGTTGCCGAAAGTCGCAGCGAAGAGGAAGCGTCCAATTGGCTGGAGAGCTTCGTAAACTTCGACCATGTCTGCTGGTGTGGTGTAAAGCTTTTCAGCGGGTAGGCCAGATGTATCGTGGCCGTCTTCCTCGCCACCAACGCAGCCAGCTTCAACTTCGAGAATGATGTTGAGCTCGGCGCACTCCTTAAGGAGTTCCTTGGAGATCTTAAGGTTCTCATCTAGATCAACAACTGAGCCATCAAACATATGAGATTGGAAGAGTGGACCCTTACCGTCGGCAATGCGCTTGCGCGACGCTTCAAGCAGTGGCTTCAAGAAACCGTCCACCTTTTCAGGGTGGCAATGGTCCGTGTGAAGCGCGACGAGCACATCGTGCTTTTCAGCAAGAATGTGAGTGGCTTCAGCAAGCACGATGGCTCCAAATGCAGCATCATTGACATTGAGGCCTGATGCAAATTGACCACCACCAGTAGATACCTGGATAATACCGTCTGTTTTAGCATCTGCAAAGGCTTTCAGTGCAGCATTGATCGTTGTGATAGAAGTCACGTTGACGGCCGGATAGGCATAATTGCCTTTTTGGGCCGCGTCGAGCATGGCTTCGTATTGTGTTGGTGTGGCTACTGGCATTTTTTGTATTAGTTTTAGTTATTACGCTTTATTCAAAGGTTTAGTTCCTCTAATGACTTATGTGTCATATTATACAAGATAAATCGACGCCCTCGTAATATTCAATCATCGAATTATGCGCAAGTGAACTGATTACAGTAGTAAAACGGAACTTGGAGTGCACAATTTGGAAGCAGGATTTGCGCAAGATTTTTTTTTGGAGGGGGCTGAGCCGGTATAGGCATTGTCCTAGTCATAACGTCTTCGTAAATTTGTGGGAAGGATGCCCAACTCCTCGCGATATTTAGCAACTGTGCGTCGGGCAATTTTGATGTCCTTCTCCTTGAGCAGATTGACGATGCCTTGATCGCTAAATGGCTTCGCAGGGTTCTCATCCTCCACGATATGGCTGATCATATCTTTAATCGTCTTATTAGAAACGGATTCACCGTTGGCAGAAGTGTAACCTGGAGTGAAGAAATATTTAAAAGGGAACACACCATGTGGCGTGCGTATATACTTATTGGCGATCGCACGACTGATAGTTGTCTCATGGACGTTTACCGTCTGCGCAATGCTGTTCATTGTCAGAGGGCGCAGTTTCGAAATGCCCGCTTCGAAGAACTCATTTTGGAAACTTAGAATTTCTCGTGTGATCCGTTCAATTGTCTGCTGGCGTTGCTCAATTGAGCTAATAAGAAATTTTCCTGAACGCATACGCTCTAACATGAAGTCTTTCTCTTTTTTGCTGAGTGCGCCTTTAGCTAAAAGATCTTTATAGGCTCCGCTAATACGCAATCGAGGTATATAGTCATTATTTAGGACAATCTTCCACTCACCGTATTCATCTTTAAATACGGTTACATCTGGTTCAATAACCGAGTTGCTGTCCGCGCTGAATCGTTTACCCGGGGCGGGTTCTAAGGTGGCTATTTCCTCGATAGATTCTTGCACATCATCGGCTGTCGTTCCGGTCTTGCGGCAAATTTCTGGAATGCGGCGACGGACGAGTAGGGGGAAGTGATCGCGTAAAATACGCACTGCAAGCGATGTGCCGCGACCACGCAGTTCTAACTGAGTGATTAAGCAGTCCTGCATATCTTTAGTGCCAATACCGGGCGGATCAAAGGTCTTGAGCGTTTCGAGGCACTTTTGAATCGTTCCATAGGGGATACGCGCTGTCAGCGCGATATCCGAAACGGTTTCAGTTAAGTAGCCATTATCATCGATACTGCCGATCAAGTAGTAGAGTGCTTCTCGCTCTTGGTCGGAGCTGTCAGTGAGTTCAGCTTGCTCGATTAAGTGCTGCTGGAGAGACACTCCCTGAGTGAGCGAGTTCATGAAATGATCGCGCCGTTCTTCGTCTTCAGTTGTGTGAGATTGACCGCTGTTCTCTTGGGCAAATTGCTCACGCATATCTTCACTCATTTTGTCGAGAATGCTGTAATCATCGGCATCGAAATCTAGCTCCTCATCCGCGTCAGGCTCGTCGTCAACTGCGCTGTCGCGCTCTTCCTCAACGCTAATGCTATCGATTGGCAACTCTTCGAGCAGAGGGTTCACCTCTAGCTCTTCGAGGATGGAGGTGCGCAATTCTACTGCGGGTGCTTGTAGAATTTTTAGTGAATTCCGCAGTTGGGGCGCTAGGACTAGCGTCTGCGTTTGTTTTTGTGTCTGCTGGAAGCTTTGTGAACTCATGGGCGCATCAAAACGCTAATCGTTGAAAGTAGGTTTGACTCCGGGCGTTTTCTTGAGCGCCCAGCGACGTGAGGCCTGTGCCCCGTCGTCGCCATATAAATCAATCAGATAGCTCGCTAATTTTTCATTTGTGGGGCCGTAGCCATCGCCATAAATAAATTCCTCAAGCGCTGTGAGCATGTGCTCTGCACTTTGATAGCGTTTATTGCGATCACGTTGAAAGCCGAGTTGCAGTATGTCGTCGAGCCGAGGGTCGATCCGGCAATTCATTTCATTGAAATCGGGGATAGTGAGTTCTAGGATGTTTCGTCGAGTGGCAGCCTCTGAATTTGCCTCGAATATATTCTCTCCGAGCAACATCTCTGCCAATATGATCGCGCAGCTGAAAATGTCGGCTCGCGCGTCAGTCACTTCACGTCGCGCTTGTTTGGGCGAGAGGTATTCATCTTTACCTGCGATGACTTCACCTTCTTTATTATACATCAGATCAAATGCCTTCGCGATTCCGAAGTCGGTGAGTTTTACGTCGCCCTCATGGGCGAGCATGATGTTACGCGGGTTTACGTCTCGATGGACAATGCCAAGCGGATGACCTGCCTTATCGCATTTTTTATGGGCATAGGCTAGGCCACGACAAATCCTTGATACGATAAACGCGGCTATGTCAGCGGGGATTAATTGCTCGGTATCTGTGTGCTTCTGAATGAAGTCTTCTAAGTTGATGCCATCGACAAACTCCATCGTCATGAAATACTGCCCACTGATTTCCCCTAGGTGGTAGGTCTGGACAATGTTTGTATGGATCAAGTCGGCGACCAAGCACGCTTCGCCTACGAAATTGCGGCGAAATTCTTCTATTTTCGAATACTCTTCGCGTATGAGTTTGATAGCGACACGCTTTGAGAAATTACCCGCCCCATGTTGAATGCCTTCGTAAACAATGCCCATGCCACCTTCGGCAAGTATATCCGTCGACTCGAAGTGTAATTCATCAAAGATATGTTTAAAATCGGACACTATGAATACTAAACTCGTCCCAATATGAATTCGCAAGTGATTTTATTCAAATCTAGCATGAAAAATGCTTACACCATGATTCCGCACTTCCACTGGTTGACATCGTTGCTAGCTGAGCTTTGATTCTATATATGATTACGCTTACAGATAGTGCAGCAAAACAAATACAAAAACTAGCCGATGAAAAAGCTTCCGAGGGGCAGCGACTTCGCATTTTCGTCGAAGCAGGGGGCTGCTCGGGCTTCGAGTATGGCATGTCTTTCGACGATGCTAAGGAAGATGACCAGCAGTTGGATAGTAATGGCATCTCCTTTCTGGTGGATGCAACCAGCTATGAATACCTAGACGGTTCAGAAGTTGATTTTGACGATGGCCTAAGCGGCAAAGGCTTTGAAGTGCGCAACCCAAATGCATCTAGCACATGTGGTTGCGGTCGATCATTCAATTAATACATGGCACTTTTCCAAAAGCGCATTACACACTTGCCTTTACGTAAGTATTTCTAATGCTGTAAACTTTTAAAATTAGAAATATAGATGGCTAAACCAGCACCACCGTTCCACTATCAGAAGCAATTTCCGCTTACGGCGGACCGCACAGAGTATCGTTTACTCACCAGCGAATTCGTCGAGACCGTCGATTTCGATGGCGAAAGTATCGTTAAGGTCGACCCTGCGGGACTGACTTTTCTTGCTGAGACCGCAATGCGCGAGATTTCGTTTAAATTACGCACAAAGCACTTAGAAGAGGTCGCAGCGATTCTGGAGGATCCGGAGGCGACAGACAATGATCGCACGATTGCGTTAACCATGCTACGCAATGCCGAAGTGGCTGCGCACGGTGTGTTACCATTCTGCCAAGACACAGGAACCGCAATTATTTTGGGCAAGAAAGGGCAGCTCGTTTGGACGGGGGGTGGCGATGAATCTGCGCTTTCGCAAGGAGTTTACAACACTTACACCAAGGAGAATCTGCGCTATTCGCAAACTGCACCCCTCTCCATGTATGAGGAAGTGAATACTGGCTGTAACCTGCCCGCGCAGATCGATTTATTGGCGACCGACGGCACGAGCTACGACTTCCTTTTCGTCGCAAAGGGTGGCGGTTCTGCGAACAAAACTTTCCTGTTTCAAGAAACAAAGGCGCTATTAAATCCCGCCAACCTTGAAAAGTTTTGCATCGAAAAGATGGGCACTTTAGGCACATCCGCCTGCCCTCCATATCATATTGCAATCGTCATCGGCGGCACATCCGCGGAGACTACGATGAAGACTGTGAAGCTTGCATCGACCAAATATTACGACGAGTTGCCCACCAAGGGCAACGAACATGGGCAGGCGTTTCGTGACCTAGAGCTTGAACAGAAACTATTAGGCTATACACGCAAAATGGGCTATGGAGCGCAGTTTGGTGGCAAATATTTCGCTCTCGATGTGCGCGTGATTCGCTTGCCGCGCCATGGTGCTTCCTGCCCTGTGGGTATCGGCGTCTCTTGCTCGGCAGATCGAAACGCAAAAGGGCGCATCGATAAGGATGGCATCTGGCTAGAAAAACTTGAAGAGAACCCAAGCCGCTTCCTTCCTGCTGAGAACGGCGAAGTGAAACCAGATGAGTCGGTGAAGATTGATCTGAATCGCCCGATGAAAGACATTTTGACAGAGTTGAGCCAACATCCTGTCACTACGCCACTCTCGCTCACGGGCACCATTGTTGTCGCTCGCGATATTGCACATGCGAAGCTGCAAGAACGATTGGACCGCGGTGAAGGCATGCCCGAATACATGAAGAACCATCCGGTTTACTATGCAGGCCCAGCTAAGACGCCGGCAGGAAAGCCATCGGGTTCGTTTGGCCCAACTACTGCGGGACGTATGGATTCTTATGTCGCGCCATTTCAGGCAGAGGGTGGATCGATGATCATGCTCGCTAAGGGCAACCGTTCTCAACAAGTGACGGATGCGTGTAACAAGTATGGCGGCTTTTACCTGGGTTCGATTGGTGGTCCTGCGGCATTACTCGCGGAGCACAACATTAAGAGCGTCGAAGTGCTTGAATATCCAGAGCTCGGCATGGAAGCTATCTGGAAGATCGAAGTTGAAAATTTCCCCGCCTACATCCTCGTCGATGACAAAGGAAATGACTTCTTCGCCGGCATTCGCGACACGTGCAATGCCTGCGCCTTACAAGCTTTTGAAACTGCAAAGGCGGAAGTGAAGTAGGGCACCGCTATACTAAAATACTCCGAAACGTTGTTTCAAGGTTACGCACCATCAAAAATACGAACTATGTTAGGCTCGTGATCGGGCGGCGCTTATTTCCCCTTAAATAGTGCAGCGTCTAAGATCGACCATAGGTGAATAATCCATCCTAGGAGAATGATCCACAATAAGCTGGCAAAAACGAAGTGTATAATCGCCATCAGCAGACGGCCTTGCACCAGTTGCCCGAGACCGGGAATGAAAAAACTACAGATGGCTGCGATAACGTTTCCTGTTGATCCTTGCGATGGCATAAAGTCCTTTAGTTAAGTGAATTTCGGTATTTTTGCAATATTACGTCAGGCAAAAGGGTTCATTCAATGCGAAAATCGGTTTTTACTGCATCATTGCGTAAAAAAGGGTTGCCCTCAGAGGCTGAACACTTACTTTCCGACGCTTTTTCGTCAACCACCATAGGAATTTAAGTTATGCCAAGAGAGCACGTTACAATCGAATGCACTGAAGCCCGCGCTGAAGGAAAGCCAGTTTCACGCTACATGACCACTCGCGATAAAAAGCAACAGCCAGATCGCGTTGAAAAGATGAAGTATAATAAGAATCTTCGTCGCCACACGCTACATCGCGAAATTAAAAACTAATTCTAGTTCTACTCTTTCTAAAAACCCGTTTCCTCACGAAGCGGGTTTTTTCATGCCTACCGACCTGGAAATCGTGGCCTCGAAACTCATTCTGGAGGCTAAGTTAAGAAAGTCTTCGTTAAAAAGCTGGAGGGGTCGCTTCTTTCTTCTCCAAGGTTATGGCGTACATATGCTGTCGCGACCGCTGATGGTTTGAACCGTTTAGGCGATTCTACGGCGGTGACGGAGCATCGCCCTCCATCAAGCCAACCTTAAGCGTAATCTCCCCCTAGAAATAGGTAGCGGCGCGGGTCCCTCCGCGCCATAGATACGGCGGCGAACGATCAGATGGCAGTAGGGGCGGGGCACCATGACTTTCATCATTAGATTCTAGAGGGCTACGTTTCCTCCTTCGCCAAGGCTATGGCGAAATATGCTGTCGCAACCGCTGATGGTTTCAACTGTTTAGGCGACTACGGCGGTGACGGAGCACCGCCCTCCATCGAGTTCAATTAACGCACAAAAAAACAGGCCATTTGCCTGTTTTTTTTTATTTGCTGTTCGATTTAGAACGATGACTGCGCCAGTTCTGACGGTGTCGGCGAATCCAATCCAATAAGGCACGCTCAAAGCCAATATCCTTACCGTGCTTCTCAGATTCCAACCACTTGTGTCTCAGGATCTCCTCGCGCTCAGCTAAAAACTCCTGATACAGGCTGGAGCGCTCCGCAAAATCGCCTTGCGATTGAGCTCCATGTAATTGTGTTGGCATATCTTTGTTTGCTTTATTCATTATGACGCCTCGAAAAACGCTAAAACCCTTAAATAGTTACGTAGCACATAGGACATTGGCTAGCCTAAAAGCCCTATATAAGTGTTACTTTTTTGCTAAACCATCAAGAATTTGACGTGCTACTGATAGGAACGCTTTCGTAGTGGGCGAGTCAGGTTCGCTGATGACAATTGGGATGCCTTTGTCGCAACCTTCACGTAGCGCAATGTCGATCGGCACCTGTCCAAGTAGTGGAGTTTCTAGACTATCCGCGGTGATCTGCCCACCGCCTTCACCAAAGAGAGCCTGGCGTTGCCCGTCTGGAGTTTCCATGTAACTCATATTTTCAACCACGCCTAGTAGTGGGACGTTTACTTTGTCGAACATACGAGCGCCGCGTCGAGCGACATTAAATGCAGCTGGCTGTGGAGTCGTGACAATGACGGCACCATCAAGTGGAATCGTTTGCACCAATGAAAGTTGTGCGTCACCAGTGCCCGGCGGTAAATCGATCACTAAAATCTCCAATTCTCCCCAGTTCACATTCTGGGCAAATTGCTGAATCGTTTTCATGATCATCGGGCCGCGCCAAACCACTGGTGTATCATCGTCGACAAGAAAGCCCATCGACATAGTGCTGACCCCAAAATTACTCACGGGCAGAATTAAATCGTTATCGATCTCAGGTCGCCCCGTCGCGCCGAGCATGAGCGGAACGGAAGGGCCGTAGATATCGCAATCCATAATGCCAACGCCTGGCTTGCCTGCTTCTTCAAGTAAGCGCTGAAGCGCACATGCGAGATTGACCGTAACGGTTGATTTACCGACACCACCTTTACCACTCGCAATGGCAATCGCATACTTCACCTTTTGCATCGTCGCAGAGGCTTGCTGCTTACCTTCACCGCCAGCTCCAGGAGCTGCAGGTTGCTGCTTGGGTTGAGAGATCTCCATGCGGACCTTCACCTCGTGAATACCCTCTAAAGCACCCACGACTTGCTTGATGTCAGCTGCAATGGTTTCTGGCACAGAGGAATCACCTGTAGTGATCTCGACTCCAATCAATACGTTCCCATCTGTATTTTCGACTTCGCGAACGAGTCCAAATGAAACGATATCCCGGCTGAAACCTGGAAACTTAACTGTCTTGAGGGCGGCTTTGATGTTTTCTGTATCCACGATCTAAAAGGTTAAAAGCTAGCACACTGAAACCCTTTGCACTCAATTCAACTCGAAACCGACAAAAATAGGCGTTTAATTATTGATGTGCCCTCATCCACACAAGATGGCAGCCAGCTCTACAAATTAATCATTCTTGGGCGACACGGCCTCATCAGTGGTGGCCGACCTATTCACAAAAAACGGCTTCTTAATCCATCCCATAATTCCTGATTCCTCTTTCTTTACTTCCTGCTCAGCATCATTGAGCGCACCCTCCCATGCGGCACCAAATCCAGGAGCCCGCGTATTCATAATACGAATCGCTTTTTCATAAAGGTGCAATGAGCGGATTTCCGCACGACCAAGCTTTTGCTTTAAGGCACCGAGCGTTTGGCTGAGGTTCGCATTCACCTCCTTTGCTTTTTCAAGCTCCTCTTGGATGGATCGATTCCCTTTTGCGGTGATTTCCATTTGTGTATGCAAATGCTTTTGTAAGTGCTCAATTTCAGATTGAAAACGATCCTCTTTAGCCGCTGCCGCAGATTTGAGCTCCATCGCTTTGGCGACTCCTCGTATCCAAATAGCGAGCGCAATCGACAGTCCAATGCACATACCAATCACAAGTGGTTGGGTGAAGAAATTAATGAGTGCTTCTTGCATAATAATTCAAACGAACAGAACCAAACATATACTGCATCTTAGAGGGATACAAATCATATTATCCATCAATCGATTCCGAGATTGCCTGCAGCATAAGGGCAGTCGCACACTATGTAGTTATGGATTATTCGCCCATCGCCTCATGCTATCACCTTATTGAAACGGTGACTATGGGGCGTGCACTACAAGCGGCACGGACCTGCCAATTATCGCGCTTAGTGCAGCTTAAATCGATTCGCCACGCATTACTCATTGGGGAAGGGGACGGGTCTTTCCTCATTGCGTTTGCCGCGCAATTCCTAAACGCCCAAATAACTGTTGTCGAACATAGCGGAGCGATGATTCAGCGCGCAAAGGAACGCTTCGCCAAAGCTGGATTCTCGAGCCAACGCGTAAGCTTTATCCAATCCGATTTACTTCAATGTGAGTTGCCCAACACTCACTTCGATTTCGTCACCACGCTCTTCTTTCTCGATAACTTTGATGATGCCACCGTTCGCCGCTGCATGGATCACATACGCCCAGCTCTCACCGAAGATGCCCATTGGCTCGTGTCCGACTTTTACATCCCCGCAAGTAGATGCTTACGCTGGCGCGCCATCATTTGGTTAAAGGTGCTCTACCAATTCTTTCGCCTCACTACCGAAATCGATACGGATACCTTGCCCACTATCGAAGCATGCTTTCACGAAGGCCCCTTTGAATTAATCAATCGCAAAAATTTGTGCGGCCAAATGCTCTTCAGTGCACTGTATCAGTATACTACCGACTCAAAGAATTCGTTTACATAATTCGGGGTTATCAGATACAGGAAAGCCCCGTGCTTGCGGGGCTTGAAGAAGCTATTTTGCGGAGCAAAATGGTGGAGGTGGCGGGAGTCGAATGTGCTTAAATCTTTCACTGATTTTAACGATCTTTCACTATTCATTAACATAGAGGGAGATAGGGAATTTAAGGAAAGTCCTTAGATGTAGTGAAATGAATTAAATTGAAGCGAGATTGGCAAATAATTGGCAA
>Ga0209555_10000762_pt1 | contig 26368 bp, 34 predicted proteins | sample SaaInl85LU_5_DNA_FD_184643 | JGI IMG/M metagenome (GOLD analysis project Ga0209555, IMG submission 184643) | Marine microbial communities from expanding oxygen minimum zones in the Saanich Inlet - ESP_85LU_5_DNA (SPAdes) (version 2) | ecosystem: Environmental > Aquatic > Marine > Intertidal... | reverse complement strand
TGCTCCTTTCGCAGAAATGGGTTTCACCATCGAGAAAGCAACTGTGACTGCGAAGTCTCGTGCATTGAAAGCGGAATACTCGCTTGAACTTGCTCAAGACCTGAAAGCAATCCACGGTCTTGACGCTGAGACTGAACTTGCGAACATCTTGAGTACTGAAATCCTTGCGGAAATCAACCGTGAAGTTATCCGTACTATCAACTCGCAAGCAAAGACTGGTTGTCTTCAGTCTAACGTTGCTATTCAAGGTATCTTCAACTTGACTACTGATGCTGACGGCCGTTGGTCTGCAGAGAAGTTCAAGGGTCTTGTTGTACAGATTGACCGTGAGTGTAACGTAATTGCAAAAGAAACTCGTCGTGGTAAGGGTAACGTAGTTATCTGTTCTTCTGACGTTGCTACTGCACTTGCTGCATCTGGTATGCTTGACTACTCACCTGCAATGAGCACTAACTTGCAAGTAGATGACACTGGTAACACATTTGCTGGTACTTTGAACGGTCGTGTTAAAGTATACATCGATCCTTATGCATCTGCTGACTACATCACTGTAGGTTACAAAGGTACTAACGCATATGACGCAGGTGTATTCTACTGCCCATACGTACCTCTACAGATGGTTAAAGCAGTTGGTGAAGATACTTTCCAACCAAAAATTGGATTCAAGACTCGCTACGGTATGGCGTCTAACCCATTTGTGGGTGCAACTCCTGCTGACGGTCTTGCTGCTGCTAAGAGCAATCAATATTACAGAATCTTCAGGGTTGACAATATCCTTGCATAAGGGATATTACCTGAAAAGGTAGTAATATAAAAAGAATCACTTTAGTGATCATTTTGGGGGGACTTTCGAGTCCCCCTTTTTTTGTCTGTAGATTTTCTTTGCGAGGGTTTCTAGATCAACATCCGTGACATACTCACGCTCGATAAGAAGTCTTGCGTGTTCATATGCTTCATCTTTATATTCTTGGTTAGTCTTCATATCTCCAATCCCACTTATCCGACTTGATTCTATATGCACCTGCGTTATGATTCTTGAGTCCGTGTGCATCACACGCAGAACGTAAAGTTTCGTATTGCACACCATCCGCAATCACTACACGTGACCGAGGATTGTCTTTACCGTACATTACAGGATTGATGACCTTGTAGTTCTTAGGTACACCAGTGAATCTTTCCTTTGCAGATTTACCTACGGCCTCTTTCTGTTTGTCAGAGGTAGGTTTACCGTACTGCGGATTGTCTTCGCCAGTCATACGTTTGGACATAGTTTGTTTCCAACGTTCTGACTTAGGTGCTTTCTGTAGGACTTTGATTGCTTCTGCTCTATCTATTTGACCTAGTAACATACGGTGCGCAACAAGGTCTTGTTCGTACCCGTACTTCTCGTATAGGTCGAGGTGCGCCTGTGCGTGGTCTTCTATTGATAGTTCTACTAGATTTGAAGGGTCATCTGATCCACCCATATGGCGTGGAATGATGTGATGTTTATGTGTATAAATAGTCATGCTGGCACTCCTGTATAGTGTTAGTGTGTATGGGGACGGCAATCCCGCGATACACATCTATTTATAATAAATACAATTTTAACAGGGAATTATAGAAGATGCTTAATTTATTAAGGTTTGCGGCAGTATGTTCACTTTTAGGTTTTATGGGTATGGTGTTTGCTGATGAAGCAGGAATGATTCCTTTGGATGCACCGCCTGGCGAAATAGGGGGTAAGGGTCATTGGTATACTTTGCGTACTATGAAAGGTGATCTGTTCTGGAGCAACCCTAGCACCAACACCGATGTAAGAGAAAATGAAAATGGTACTTACTCTATTGCAGGCGAAGTACCTCTCAGCATTGCACTTGTATTACATCCAGAATTTGATGAAAATGAACCGTGGAGAAAGGCGATTAATTGGGTGCGGGAAGCAGAACAAATCTTTCGTAACAGTGGTGTTCCGGTAAGATTTATCATTGAGTCTATTGAGATTGATCCAGACATGCCGAACAGTGTTAGGTCAGCATTTTATGACATGACTCCAAGGGCACCCACTTATGGTTATCCCGACAGCGGCGCTGATATGACGGTTGGATTGATGACTGACAAATACGGTGATAGCCTTTGTGGTATTGCAAACATGGGAAGATACAACTACTATGGTGGTTCTATCAAGTCAATGACTCGTTGTGGCCCAGAAACACTTGCGCACGAACTTGGACACAACTTTGGTTTGGAGCATGACTTTGAAACTGCCGAGGATGCCAATAAAGGTTATTGCATAGAAGGCAATGCTGGTAATTTCGAATCATGCAGGAAGGGCACTATCATGTCTTACACACGAGATCGAGTACCTTTCTTTTCAAACGCAAAGTTCAAGTATGATGGATTGCCACTAGGTGATGAGAACTCAGATGCCGTCACTTGGATAAACGAGGTGTTGGCAGGAAGAGCACTCGCATACGAGTTAGACCAACAGCGAGACCTAGATGTTAACTATGTTTATGAGGATGATGTGGAATTCTGCAGATAGCAATTTATCTTCCGTATAAATATATGCAGAACTTTTGGAGATCAGCATGAGTACTTTAACATCGAACAAGAATTACTTGCAACCTACAGGGTTCAAGATAATCATTAATCGTGATAACTATAGCAACCTAGAATACTTTGCACAAGCAATAACACATCCAGGCGCGTCTGTCAACCCTACAGAACTTCCGGTGAAGCGCGTAACGTCTGTTCCTTTAGCGGGTGACAAGATCAACTACGGTGAGATGAGCATAGATGTGTTGTTGGATGAGGATATGGAGTCCTACAAGGAAATGCAGGCGTGGTTAGAGCGTATTGTCAATGATGGTCAAGTAAACGCACTGCCTGGCGATGGTCGCACATCAACATATGCAGACATCGCGATACTAATCCTGTCTTCTCATAACAACAAGAATGTTCAGATTAAGTATTATGATTGTGTACCAACAAATTTAGGTAGCATACAACTTGCATCTAACACAGGTGATTTAACATACCCAACATACTCAGCATCATTTAGGTTTAGTCACTTCGAGATATCGTAATGCAATCAGTTCCAATTGAGAACAGAAACGTGCAGAATATATTGCACGATTGTCTGTCCACATATAATGTCAAGTACGATGTCACCAAAACAAATGAAAAAATGGGTGACATTGACGTAGATGGGTGGTATACTAGTAAGGACTATCTAGAATCTATCAGAGACGATCATGATGGTAGTCCAGAGTCCGCGCACTCATATGGATTGAAACCCCATCACTATTCCGGCGATCAAAAAATAGATTATGAGTTAGATTTTTTTGCTCTAGATATGCGAATGAGACTTGAACTTGGTTTGCAGTGCAGCGCCCTTAGTCAGTTTTATCCGGCCGGTGGCTTTATCTCATGGCACAATAACGCAAATGCATCCGCATATAATTTGATTTTCACTTGGTCAGAGACAGGTGATGGTTACTTTGAATATATAGATCCTAAGACTGATGATGTCATCAGGATGCATGATAAAAAAGGTTGGACATGCAAGGCCGGATACTTTGGTTCTTTAGATGAACCGGATAAAATAATTTGGCACTGTGCTAAAACCAACTGTAAAAGAATTACCCTTAGTTTTACAATGGGTTTCAACTATGACTATTGGGAAGACTGTGTTAAACAAATTATGACACCTTGACGGAGATACTATGTTATTAGACCTTGAATCAATACTTAATGAATGGAAAGACGATTGCCAAATCCCTCAGCATCAACTAGATGAAACTCAACGCAATACCCCTAAACTACATGCAAAGTACTTGCAGTACTTGTCGTTAACCAAACTAAATCTCAAACGCGCAGAACATGCGCAACACAATCTATTAAAAGATAAGTGGTTATACTACAACGGTAAGATGGATGAACAAACTCTTCGCTCTAAAGGGTGGAACTTTGATCCGTTCGATGGATTGAAGGTTATGAAGGGTGACATGAATTACTACTATGACTCTGATCCAGAGATCCAAAAGTCAGAAGAAAAGATTGCATATCTGAAGACCATCATAGAGACACTTACGGAAATTATAGATAACCTAAAGTGGCGACACCAAACCATCAAAAATATTTTAGAGTATCGTAAATTCGAATCAGGTGCTTAATGGATAACACTATACGTGTGCGAATGCTTAGTCATTCGTACATGGCGATTGAATCTAACCCCGCGCAAGAACAAGAACTGAGAGACTACTTCTCGTTCTTCGTTCCTGGCCATCGGTACATGCCAGCATTTAAGCGTAAGGTTTGGGATGGTAAGATAAAGTTATACAATATGGTGACCAAACAAATGAATGTTGGTCTGTACCATCACTTGCGTAAGTTTTGCGGAGATAGGTTTTATCCACTGCAGATTATCGAGCATGAAGAGTATGGTATACCTAATGCTACAAACAAAATCAATCACCCCGAGTTGGTTAAATTTCTGGGGGGACTTGGTGCACCATTCGAACCTCGGGACTACCAGTATGATGCTATCTCGCATGGCATAGAAAATAAACGCTGTCTTCTTCTCTCTCCCACGGGATCTGGTAAGTCATTTATAATATACGACCTTATGCGGTGGACGCTTGAACAGACCGAGGGTAAGATCTTGGTTGTTGTTCCCACAACGAGTCTGGTTGAGCAGATGTACAAGGACTTCGACGACTATGGATATGACGTAGAGAGTAAGGTACATAGGATCTACTCGGGTAAAGAGAAGGTCACAGATAAGCGAGTGATTATATCTACTTGGCAGTCCATCTACAAGTTTGGTTCGGAGTGGTTCGAGCAGTTCCAATGTATATTTGGTGATGAAGTTCATTTATTTAAAGCAAAATCCCTGTCTACCATGATGGACAAGTGTATTAACGCTGAATATCGGTTTGGACTTACGGGTACATTGGATGGTACCGAGACTAACAAACTAGTACTTGAGGGTTTGTTTGGGCCTGTGTTTACGGTGACTAGCACCGTGGAACTACAGAAAAACAAACAACTAGCAGATCTTGATATATCTGTTCTGCTCTTGAAGTATCACTCAGACGTGTGTAATAAAGCAAAGTTGGAAGAGTGGACGTATCAGCAAGAGATCGACTACATAGTAACCAACAAACGAAGGAATACATTTGTTTCAAAGTTAGCACTCGATCAGGAAGGTAACACTCTTGTTATGTTCCAGTTTGTAGAGAAGCACGGTAAAGTGCTATACGAGATCATCAGGAACATGGCACCCGAAAGTCGAAAGGTGTTCTATGTGTCTGGTGAGGTAGACGCAACTGATCGCGAGAAGATACGCGGAATAGTAGAGAAAGAAAACGATGCAATTATTGTTGCATCGCTCGGCACCTTTAGTACTGGTATCAATATTCGTAATTTGCACAATATTGTTTTTGCTACACCATCTAAATCTCAAGTCAAGGTGCTGCAGTCAATTGGTCGAGGCCTTAGAAAAAGTGATAACGGGAAGACTACTCAGTTATTTGATATTGCTGATGATCTTTCTGTGAAAGGTCACCGCAACTTTACTCTCACTCATTCCGGAGAAAGGATTAAGATATATACTCGTGAAGGTTTTAAATACAAAGTATATCCTATCAACCTAAAAGGTACCCAACATAGTGAAGATGTATGACAACCCCAATATAAAACAGTTGCGACTTGTAACTGGCGATGAAGTGTTGTGTGATATAATCGAGGAAGATTCAACTGATTTGATTGTTAGAAACGCGTTAAGCATCAACTTCAATCTAACAGATGAAGGTCACCGTGCTTGGTCATTTCGTTATTTCATGTGTTACCAAGATGACCCTGAAAAATTTACTTTAATTAAGGTTGATAAGATTGTTGCTGTAGCGAAACCAAGTGACGAATTACTCCATCAGTACAACGGTGCTATTTCTTATATGTTGGACGAGCACTCTGTTGGGGCAAATGATGATGGGTTTCTAGAAGAATATGAACAACTAACCAAGTCTAATGATAGTGATGAGAGCAATATTATCAAGTTTCCCACTGTACATTAATTCTTATATTATTGGCGCCTGACCTTAGATCAGATTATATCATGAGAGTTTTAGTTTGTCAAGAGATTTTTTATGAAAGTTGGTTTTACCTGTTCAGCATTTGATTTGTTGCACTCGGGTCATGTGCAGATGTTGCGCACCGCCAAAGAGCAGTGTGATTACCTCATATGCGGTCTTCAAGTCGATCCTACCTTAGATAGACCAAATGCCAAGAACAAACCAATACAGACCATTGTGGAGAGGTACACTCAGTTGAAGGCCATAGGGTATGTCGATGAAATTATCCCATATTCTACGGAAGAAGATTTAGAGGACATTCTCGCAATGTACAATATCCATGTGCGCATTCTTGGAGAAGAGTACCGAGATAAGGACTTCACGGGTCGCGACATTTGTCGTAAGAGAGACATTGATCTATACTTCAATGAGAGAGCACATAGGTTTTCTTCGTCAGAACTTCGCAATCGAGTGTGTAGCGATACTTGACATAGACCGTGTAGTTTAGTATAATTGATATATCAAAACTGAGAGTTTAACATGAAACCCAAAGAAAAACCACATTACGTTAATAACAAGCAGTTCTCTCAAGCGGTAGTGAACTACTGTAAGACGCTACAAGAAGCGAGAGACTCTGATGAAGCACTTCCGGTGGTAACAGATTATGTTGCGTCTTGCTTTCTCAAGATTGCAGAGGGTCTTTCTCATAAATCTAACTTTGTCCGTTATACCTATCGTGAAGAGATGGTGATGGATGCGGTAGAGAACTGTCTCAAAGCGATTGAGAACTATGATATTGAAGCAGCCACTCGATCGGGTAATCCTAATGCGTTTGCGTATTTCACTCAGATATCTTGGTATGCTTTCCTTCGTCGTATTCAGAAGGAGAAGAAGCAACAAGACATTAAGATGAAGTATATCGCAGAAGCAGATATGTCTGAGTTTATGGAAGAAAATACCGAAGGTGGTTATGGTGACTACAATAACTCACAACCATTTGTTGAGCAATTGCGACTGCGTATTGACCAGAAGAATGGTGCAGACTCTCACTTCAAAGAATACATGAAGGAAGAGAAAAAGCAAAGGAAGCGCAGGGCAGTAAATGTTGATTCGGATCTTACCGACTTTTTGAGATGAAGTAATACTTGACAACAGCATTGTATTTTGATATGATGTGTGAAGTATATTAGTGAAATAGGTATATTATGAAACTCGCCATACTGAACGATACGCATTGTGGTATCCGCAATTCGTCTGACATTTTTATGGATTATCAGGAACGTTTCTATCGGGATGTGTTTTTTCCATACCTGTTGGAGAATGACATCAAGACCATTCTTCACCTCGGGGATTATTACGATAATCGCAAGACCATAAACTTCAAAGCACTGAATCATAATCGTCGAATCTTTCTAGACAGGTTGCGAGAGTATGGTATTCATATGGATATCATTCCAGGCAACCATGATGTTTACTTCAAAAACACTAATGAACTGAATGCACTGAAAGAGTTGCAGGGTCACTACATGAATGAGGTTAGCATTATCGAAAAACCTACGGACATGCAGTATGGCAACTTATCAATTGCTTTAGTCCCTTGGATCAACCAAGAGAACCAGAAAGCAACACTTGAATTTCTTTCTAAATCTAAGTCTCCTGTTGTTGGTGCTCACCTTGAGTTGGCCGGATTCGAAATGGATCGTGGTCTGATCTGCAAAGACGGTATGGATAAGAAGCATTTCGATAAGTTTGAGATGGTCATGACCGGACACTTCCATGCCAAGTCATCTAAGGGTAACGTGCACTATCTTGGAGCACAGATGGAGTTCTTCTGGAATGACTGTGGTGATAAGAAGCACTTCCATGTGTTCGATACAGATACACGTGAATTGACCGCAATACAAAATCCGGTAACCATTTACGAGAAGATTTACTATGACCATGAGAATCTAGGTGACTGGAAGTTTAAAGACCTTCGTTATTTGGATAACAAGTTTGTTAAGATCATTGTGGTTAATAAGGGTAACCCCATAGAGTTTGAGCGATTCGTAGATCGAATTCAACAACAGAAGATCCATGAACTCAAGATTGCCGAAGACTTTAAAGACTTTCTTGGCGAGAACGTTAACGATGAAAATCTGATGGTTGACGATACACAGACATTGGTTTATGATTATATCGACAATGTTCAAACTGATCTGGACAAAGATAGAATCAAGCAGGAGATATCTGCTCTCATGACAGAAGCACAATTGACGGAGGTTGTATAGTGGCAACAAAGAATGATATTACTGGTGACTCGATTTCAAGCAGAGCATCGTCTAGTGCATACCGTGATAACTATGATGCAATCTTTCGTAAGAAACAAGTTGACAATGATAACATGTTTTGGTATCATAAGTGTAAACATGATGGAGAATCAGTTGTCGCTAAAGGCGAGGCCTGTAACTGGTGTGGGATTAAAGAGGACGGAAGTCTAGACTAATGATAAAATTTTCTACTCTCCGATACAAGAATTTCTTGTCATCGGGGAATGCGTTCACCGTAATAGATTTTACTATATCCCCTACTACCTTGGTAGTGGGTCATAATGGTGCAGGTAAGTCCACTATGTTGGACGCATTGTCGTTTGGTTTATTTGGTAAACCTCACCGTAAGATCTCTAAACCTCAGTTGGTAAATTCCATTAACAATAAAGGTACTGTGGTTGAGGTCGAGTTTACTATCGGTTCTACTGAGTACAAGATTGTTCGTGGTATAAAACCCAACATCTTTGAGATCTGGGCGGGTGGTAATATGATCAACCAGAACTCTCATGCAAAAGAGTATCAGCAGGTTCTAGAGAAGAATATTCTGAAACTGACCCACAAGTCGTTTCACCAGATTGTTGTTCTGGGATCAAGTTCGTTTGTACCATTCATGCAGTTGGGTGGCGGTGCGCGTCGAGAGGTTATTGAAGACTTACTGGATATCAATATATTCTCTAAAATGAATGGGTTGCTGAAGGAGAAGATGTCTATCCTTCGCGAAGAAATTAAAGATAATGGACATGAGATTGAGGTAACTAAAACCAAAATAAACGCACAGAAGAAACATCTGCGCGAGTTGTCTGCACTGAACACCGCATACCGTGCGGAGAAGGAGAATGAGATCTCTGTACTTCTTGCGGAGATTGAGGAACTGAATAAGTTCAACGAAGATAATACGTCGATCGTATCAACACGTAATGATGATGTGTCTAAAAAAATAGAAAAGGTAAACACATTACGTGAGAAGTTGGTTGATTATCAATCATCATTTAAATCTGAGATAAAGTCTGTGGTTAAGCAGGCCAAGTTCTTCGATGAGAATGAACACTGTCCTACATGCGATCAGAACATCGCAGGTGATTTACGTGAGACTAAAAAGTCAGATGCGTATGCACGTGCGAAGGAACTCAATGATGCAATGTCAAAGTCCAATGCTCAGATGGATAAGTTCAATGCTGAAATTGCTGAACTGAATACCGAGATGGGTGAGATATCTAAGATACAGAACGAGATTAATAACAATATCAATACTGTGGGTAGACTCTACAAGAACATTGAACGTATTCGATCAGAGATTGAGAATATGTCAGACACTAACTCACAGTTTGCAGAGGCGAATACCGAGTTAGAGAATCTGAATCAAGAGTTACATTCAAAACAAGATAATAAGTATAAGTTGAACGAGCAGTTCTCGTACAATCAAGTGAGTGCTGAGTTGTTGCGGGATACTGGCATTAAGACTAAGATCATCAAGCAGTACATTCCAGTCATCAACCAGTTGACTAACCAGTACCTACAGATCCTTGATTTCTTTGTACACTTTGATCTAGACGAAAGTTTCAACGAGACTATCCGTTCTAGGTTCCGTGACAACTTCTCGTATGACTCATTCTCTGAGGGTGAGAAACAACGTATCGATTTGTCCCTGCTGTTCACGTGGAGACAGATTGCGAAGATGAAGAACTCGGTTGCCACTAACCTGTTGATCCTCGATGAAACATTCGATTCGTCTTTGGATGATGATGGTGTTGACAACCTGATGAAAATCCTGTATAGTCTAGGGGAAGAGACAAACGTGTTTGTTATCTCTCATAAGGCAGAACTTGAGGATGCTCAGTTTCAACGTAGACTAGAATTTGTGAAGGAGAAAAACTTCTCTAAGTTGAAGATTGCTGCTTGACAACACCCTAGTATTGGGTTATAATATGTGTATTGTTAATCAAATTAAGAGAGACTAAATTATGGAACTATCTGATCGTACTTTATCGGTACTTAAAAACTTCGCAAACATCAATTCTAATATTGTGTTCCGTGAAGGTAATGAACTGAAGACTATCTCTGCCGCTAAGAACATTTTAGCAAGAGCAACTCTGGATGAACAAATCCCAACAGAGTTTGGTATATATGATCTCCACGAGTTTTTGAATGTTATGAGTCTTGTCGAGAGTCCTACGCTGAACTTCGATGACAAGAGTGTGACAATTTCTGATGCCACTGGTTTACGTGGTAACACGTACTACTTCTCGGATGTAGACATGTTGTCTTCTCCTAGTAAAGACGTAGTTATGCCAGATGCCGAAGTTAAGTTTACACTAGATACTGACACGCTGAGTCGAATCAAGAGGGCTGCATCTGTTCTTGGTCACGATGAGATTTCCATTGTTCCTGATGGTAGTTCTGTTCGCTTGACTGTTACGGACAATGAAGACGCAACGTCTAATAGATTCTTCTCATTGGTAGAGGGAGAGTTCCAAGAGGGGGTTGACTTCAAGTTTATCCTCAATGTGAACAATTTAAAGATTGTTAACGAAGACTTCGAGGTGAGCATTTCATCTAAACTGATTTCAAACTTCAAGTCTAAGCAATCGTCAATTGAATATTTTATTGCACTTGAAAAATCATCAACTTATGGAGCATAATGATGTCTAAAGAAAAGACCGAAAACGCAGAGCAGATCGCAGTACTTCAAGATCTCGCTAACCGAGTCGCACGTTCTACAGTTGCGGTAATAGATACCGTAGTACAACGTGGTGGATTCAAAGGTGAGGAGTTATCTACTATTGGTGGATTGCGTGATCAGGCAATTGAGATTATCCAGTTGGTAGAACAGTTGCAGAATGCCGACTAAAGACTGTTCTATAGAAACCCCCCGAAAGGGGGTTTTTTTATGTTGCAAATATTATGGGTGTGTGTTATACTTACCTATAAACTAAATTATGGAGTTGAATGAATGCAAGATGAATTTTTGTGGGTTGAGAAGTATCGACCTACTAATGTTAATGAGACTATACTCCCCAAGGAACTGAAGACTACGTTTCAGAAGATTGTTGAGGGTGGTGAATTACCCAACATGCTGTTCTCTGGTACGGCTGGTACTGGGAAAACTACTGTCGCACGTGCCATGTGCGAAGAACTGGGTCTTGACTATATCGTCATCAACGGTTCTGAAGAGGGTAATATTGATACCCTTCGTGGTAAGATCAAACAGTTCGCTTCGTCTATCTCTCTCTCGGGTGGTTATAAAGTTGTCATCCTAGACGAAGCGGACTACCTTAATCCCCAATCTACTCAACCCGCCCTGCGTGGGTTCATCGAAGAGTTCTCGAAGAACTGTCGGTTCATCCTGACATGTAACTTCAAGAACCGTGTTATCGAACCATTACACTCTCGGTGTTCTAATTATGAGTTTAACTTCAACAAGAAGACTCAGGCGCAACTCTGTGCTCAGTTCATGGAACGTGCTTCGTTCATTTTAAATCACGAAGAAGTCGCATTCAATCCGGACACTCTTGCACAGGTGATCATGCGTCACTCTCCGGACTGGAGACGTGTATTAAATGAGTTGCAGCGTCACTCCATTTCTGGTCAGTTAGAAACTACAGTTATCTTAAATAACGCAAATGATAACTATAGTGTACTGTTTAAATCTCTCAAGGACAAAGACTTTAAGAAGATGCGTTCTTGGGTGGTGAACAATATGGACGTGGAACCTGCCACAGTGTTTCGTGGAATTTATGATGTGATGTATGATCATGTTCAACCACATTCGATTCCTCAACTGGTATTGATTCTCGCTGACTATCAATACAAGAATGCGTTCGTGGCCGATCACGAACTTAACCTAGTAGCATGTATGACTGAGATCATGGCAAACGTGGAGATCAAGTAAATGGCAAATCATGTAAACACAAATATTGAGATCATAAACCTCAAAAAGGAAACGGTAGAGAAACTGAAGGAACGTTTCTCTGGTATCGAAATCGGAAACTCTGTCGGGGACTTCTTCGATAATGTTGAATTCACTCATGAGTTCTTCTACGAGCATATCGGTGCGAAGTGGTGTAACCTAGAAGACTTTGACTATGGGGACGACTATGTTAACATCATGACCGTCTCTGCATGGTCTTATCCTGAACGGTTCGTTTCGAACTTGAACGACTTTATTCTGCAGCACCAAGATAACTTCAAAGTCTTCACTCGCTATGAAGATGAGATGCCCAACTTTGCGGGTGGGGAAGTTTGGGAAGATGGGGAAATGATTGACTGTCGAGAAGATGACGACGATGAAATCCTTGAAGGCGTTCAATATATTGATCCTCGTTGTCATGAACTTCTCATGAAAGAACAGGAAGGTGAACTGGACGACGAAGAAGACGAAGAGTTGAATGATATGCGTTGGGATGTTATGAACTCGGTAATTTGCGAAATACAGTCGTTCATTGAGGACTATCGATAATGCGGTGTTGTTTTAGTAATGACTAAATGGGATGACGCATATGTGCAGACCGCACAAATCTTCTCACAATTAAGCAGTGCTAGACGTGCGAAGGTTGGTGCGGTTATTGTAAAAGATAACCGTATACTTAGTGTTGGGTACAATGGGATGCCTTCTGGTTGGGATAATGAATGTGAAGATGAATATCTCTATGAAGATGGGGGTACTGAACTAAAAACCAAACCAGAAGTTCTTCACGCAGAAGCGAATGCGATTACTAAGGTTGCTCGCAGTACAGAGTCGTCAGAAGGCTCTACGCTATATACTACGATGCTCCCCTGTTTAGACTGTGCTAAACTAATTTATCAGGCGGGGATTAAAAGAGTAGTCTACAGAGATTCCTATCCGAGGGGCACAGCGGGGTTGGAGTTTTTGGAGAGATGTTGCGTATTGGTAGAACCCTATGAAGCAAACACCTGATTTAAGAAACACGGTATCTCATGAGATATCGCCTGTAGATAATGTTCTGTATTTCCCCAATAATATTGATGTGCGAATATGTCCTAAGAATGGGATGAGCAGTCTCAAGAAAGCATACCGCATAGTCAAAGGACGTGAGGGTGACTCTAAAACTGGTTTAATCTATGGTAACTATGTTGATCGATATAATAATGTACGTCAACACGGTTATCTCGGTGATTTACCATTTAGAAAAGGATCGTTTAGAATTGCTGTAAGACGCGATCCAATAGATCGATTTAAGTCTGCGTGTAAGTTTATTTTGCAAGAACGTGCTTATTTTATTAAACATGGCCGCGCAAATGATTTACCTGAAATATCAGAACTTCTTGACGAGGTGATCAAATCAGTATATAATGGTACAGTCAAAAACAATCACTTCTATTCACAATCTTGGTACATGGGTGTACCCGAAGACTATGATATGGTCGTGCATATTAGTGAGTTAGATCAAGCACTTGGGTTTATCCAAGAAGCATGTGAAGTTGATGCAAGCAACACCTTGATCAAATTGCACGAAAACAAGACGCATCTGAAATTGTACACCGATGCAATTTGCGAAGAACAGATGCAACAACTATATGATTTGTATGCGAAGGATTTTAAAAATGGTTGGTGTAAAATCGAAGACCGTATCACCGTTTGATTTTTTACAAACAATAAACGTCACCAAAAATGACATTTTCCAAGGTAACGAGAAGGGTTATGTTCCCTTCGTTGTCAACCGTAGTCTGTCGTACTTCAACGACACGGTGCTGTTGGCAAATGAGATGAATCGTTATCACCACCTTGACGAAAAGTTACAATATCATTTTTTACTAAATATAGTTAGAACACGTAAGCGGTTCTCTAAATGGGCGAAACCCGAAATAGAAAATGACATTGAAGCGGTAAAAGAGTATTATGGATATAGCAATGACAAAGCACGTCAAGTACTCTCCTTACTCTCTTCTGACCAAATAACAAGAATTAGAGACAAGGTGTATAAAGGTGGAAGAAAATAATTTAGTAGAATGGAACTCGGGGATGATGTTGGAAGTCACTCTGGCCGAACCTGATGATTTTTTAAAAGTCAAGGAAACTTTAACTCGGATTGGTATTGCATCTCGAAGAGATAATAAGTTATACCAATCGTGTCATATCCTACATAAGCAAGGTCGATACTTCATAGTACATTTTAAAGAACTCTTTATGTTAGATGGTAAGAAGTCTAATCTAGAAGAGAGCGATGTGCAAAGACGCAACACCATTGCGACTCTTCTGCAGGACTGGGGTCTTGTGGAGATTCAAAATAAAGAGGTTGCAAAAGACTGTGCACCTATGCGCCAGATCAAAATTATCGGATACAAAGATAAGGATCAGTGGGAGCTTTGTCCAAAGTACAATATCGGAAACAAGTGATATGAATATGATTGACATCTTTGAGGATAATGTTGAGAAGATTGCGGAGAAGATTCCGTATCACGGCAAGATTCCTCAAGAACTTTTGAAAGACTATAACTGGGACATCCACATGCATATGTTGGATACTCATCCCGAGAAACAACTTGATACCAATACAAGTAAGATGCGGATAGGTTTGAATGGATTTCACGGTAGACTTTCTGCTCCACAGTTCGCGAAGGATATAGAAAGTGCAATGCAAGAAGTCTTTGCACTTCATGGTAATAAGATTACCAACATTGCGTTCACTGGTTTCGGGCCTAAGAGTGATAGTTACCCTCGTCACAAAGACTCGATGGATGTCTTTCTAGTTCAAGTGCTTGGCGAGATTCAGATTTGTGTGGACGGGTTGCATGACGAACCTGTACCATTCAAGCCGGGGGATTACTACTGGATCCCTCGGGGGAATTATCATCAGATATTTCCCACCATTAGTAGGGCGACTTTTTCTTTCGGTGTCGAAGGAAATCCGGATCCCTCAATATACTTTTAGTATAAATAAGTCTCGGGAATGCCGATGGTCGGGTTCCCATTTATCTTGCTTTTAACTAAGGAGAACACATGACTAATCTTAAAGCAAATACACTTTTCCCTCGCTCTTCGTTTGTTGGTTTCGACCACCTGTTTCATGATCTAGACTGGGTGGCACGACACGCAACGGATACTTATCCTCCACACAATGTTGTGAAGGTTGGTGAGAACGATTATCAGATCGAAATCGCAGTGGCGGGATTTACTCTGGACGATCTGGAGATTGAACAAGATGAACGTACTTTAACCGTAAAGGGTGAGAAAGAAAAATCTGACCTTGAAGGTGCTGAGTATATTCATAAGGGCATCTCGCAGAAGAAGTTCAAGAGAGTGTTTAGACTGTCCGAGTATGTCTTTGTGGACGGTGCTTCCCTAAAGGATGGAATTCTGTCAATTGATTTGAAGTTTGAACTTCCAGAAGAGAAGCGACCTCGTAAAATCGATATCATCTAATCTTTTTTTCGAGGAGAAACGAATGAAACACATTGTTCTTGCAGCATTGTGTTTGCTTTCATCACTTGCACATTCTACTGAAGTTGAAGAGGTGCTTGTCGTTGCACGTAGAATTGAAATTCTCATAGAGGATTTTAGTAAGCATCATCGACAAAACCCTATTACTGGTAACTGGCACTATGTTGCAGAACCAGTAAAAACTATCAAAGTAGATAACGATGTTGCAGTGGTTGTGAAAGCAGACCATAACGCATAATCAGAGGGGTCGAAAGACCCCTTTTCTAATAGGCGAGATAGATGGAAATACGTAAGTGTAAGTATTGCGGTAAGGAATTTAAAGCAGTTATAATTTGGTGTCACTATTGCAGTGGTGAATGTGAAAAAAAGGCACATAACAAATGATACTGTCTTCTAATTATATAGTTATTGATGATTTTTTAGATGAAGAACTCTTAACCGCGTTAATTATGTGTTCAGAAAGTTTTCATTTTCGCGACCTAAGTTCTACAACTGCTATACGTGGGCGTAGAAGCAAACGACTAAATTCTATTGTACCGATCACTTCAAGTAAAATAATTAAAAAAATTCAATCCTTGGACGTTTTTTCTGCAGTAAATCATTTTGATTTATTCCTACATAAACTTTATGTAGGACATTTCGAGAAGGGGTATGATATTAAAACTATGGCTTGGCATGATGACATTGGATATAATTGTGCTGGAGTTGTATACTTGAACAAAACTCCTGAGTCTAATAGCGGCACTTTGCTTAATATCGAAGGTGAAGTTATTGCTATTGAAAACAAATTCAACAGACTCGTATTTTATAATTCGAACATATTACATCGTGTTGAAAATGCATTTTCTTCTGAAGCAAAACCTCGTCTTACTTTAACTATTTTCGCTAAATGATATGTAAAGGGCACATAAAAAATGAATTTGATTTATCAGTATTGGGATGGAGAAGTACGCGATTCGTGTAGAGCAGGTGTTGAGGCCATGCGCGAATATGCAAAGATTATTGGTGCTGAGTACATCTTTGATGATAATCCCAACTTTTTGAAGACTCACTTTAAGTATGATTTCGGCAAATATTCTCCGCACTACGGTGCGTTCCGTCCTATCTATGATAAGTTCTTTGACAACTTCGACAAAATTTTATTCTGCGATACTGATGTATTTCCTATTGATGGACTAGAGACTAATATCTTTGATGAGTTCACTGGTGAGATCGGTATCTGCAATGAACCATTTCAACCAAAACAACGAACCATTACCAAGGGACGTATCACTTCACAGCAAGACGAGAGGTGGGCGAAAATGGTACTTGAGACTTGGGGCACCGAAGTGCCACGTACCGAAGACAAATTAGTAGAAGTCTTCAATACTGGTATGGTCTTGTATTCAAAAAAAGCACGAATCAAAGCACGTAAAGAATGGATAGATCCACAGACTTATGTTTCTCTTGTTCGGTCAAAGGGTCTTGATGCGTTCTATACATGCGATCAACCGTACCTCCATGCAATGATGTTTGTGTGTAACTTCGATGTGCAACGCATGAACAACGGATGGAACTCATACATACATTACACTCGTGATATTCATCATGCGGATAGATACTTGTGCGACTGGAGAAACGAAGAGACTAAGTTTGTTCATGTTCAGTTTGCGGGTGCAGATAATCTCGATGCAGAGACGCACTGGAGAATTGTAAATCTGCCACGTGATCAATGGGAGGCACACGTTTGAAGGTATATCAAATCGTAATGAAGGGTGATGAGCGATCTGAGGAATACGCAAGAATCTCTCGTGAATCCTTTGAATCTGCTATAGCGGAAGGTGTCTTACCAGACATTACGACTTATGATGCAGTGACTCCCGAGCGAGAAGACTTTGAGGAGCACGTCAATCTATATAAATGGGAATCTTCTTTGATGGTTGGAGATCTACTGGGCAGTAATCCTGACGATCATTCACCTACCGAGAAAGCAGGTATGTGCTCACACTGGGATCTGCTCCGTATTGCAGCAGAGTCCGATGAGCGTGTTTTGGTACTAGAACACGACACAGTATTGTTACCAGAACATTTTGGTGTCTTTGCTGAATTAATAGAGCACATTGAAAGAGAAGACACTCTCTATGCCAATATAGGTCTTTTCATGGGGTGTTATTCCATACACCCACACACTGCTCGATGGATGTATGACATATTGACAGAGGGTGACTTCCCTATCAACTGTGGGCCTTACTGCACACTACAACGACTGTTCCGTACCTACACGACTGATTGGTTAAAGAAAAATAACTACATGGATTTACCTGCAGGTAAAGAAACTTGTATACATCCATATCACGGATGTGATACACTATGGTTTGGACGCAGAGTTCAAGTACCCTTTAATGAACATGATAGTGATCCTGTCAACAATAAGTGGAAAACTCCCACCACTCAAGTTGTGTCGAAGCGACTTATGGTAACTCAAGATCATCATGGATATCAACAGAGTCATATCAATGAACCTTGGACTAGACATAATTATATGAAAGTAATTGATTGACAACCCACATTCATTGTAGTATAATGTTTATAAATGATGACAGGTGAAGCATGTATACCCCATATACAATATCTGACGTACTAGATGCGTCAAATCAAAATAAGTTTAATGTCATTTCTACCTTTGCAGGTGGGGGTGGCTCGTCTACTGGATACCGTCTCGCTGGTGGTAAAATCCTCTGTATTAATGAGTTTGTAGAAGAGGCGCGTAACACCTACGCTGAGAATTATCCAGACACTCCAATCATCCCCGACGACATCAAAGAGTTGAGTGGAGAAGAGTTCCTAGAAATTTCGGGACTCAAGTCTGGAGAGTTGGATATCCTAGACGGGTCACCTCCATGCTCGGCATTCTCTGTGTCGGGCAAATTAGCACAAACTAAAGGTAACACTCACTCGGATGGGTGGGGTCAAACCAAGAAGTACTCTGATGGCAAGATGGTTGAAAACATTGAAGATCTGTTCTTTGAGTTTCTTCGTGTCGCAGATGTTATTCGTCCAAAGGTTATTGTTGCAGAGAATGTCAAGGGTCTAACTATTGGTGAGGCCAAGCAGTATTTCAATAAGATCAACAACACCTTTACGAAGATTGGGTATGAGGTACACGCAGAAGTATTAGACTCTCGTTACTATGGGGTATCCCAAACTCGTTCTCGTGTAATTTTTATTGGGGTACGTCAAGACGTAGCAGATGTAGTTGGCATCAACTTCATGAATCTACCTAACTATTTTCCCGAAGCGGGTAAGACTGTTGTTCCTATAAAGGATGTTATCGATGGTCTAGAGTATGATCAAGAAGAGGTTGACTTGCTTACCGAGAAGTTTATGAAAACAAAGTACTGGTCTGTCACTGGTTCTGCAATGCCGACTTTCCCTGAGAAGGTATTGCATGGATATGATTATCACCCCAAGAAACACCACTTCAACCTGAAGCGAGCATCTCTTAATCACCCGTCACCTACTCTGACTGCTATGGGATCTGGTGCTACAACTGCGGGGGTATTCCACTGGTGCGAACCAAGAAAGTTGACATTGGGTGAATTAAAACGTATAATGTCTTTACCAGATGATTATAAGTTGACTGGTAAATGGGATCAGAAGGCAGAGCGTATCGGTCGCATGGTTCCCCCATTATTGATGAAGTCTGTCGCTGAAGCAGTATATGAGAACATATTAAAGGTATATAATGAACGGGCATAAACCTGACTTTTCTTTCGCGCATCGTGAAGAAGGGTTCGACAATCACATTGATCAGAGTATACGAGGTTATTCTGATCTACATAAAGACATAATTTCAATGAGCAAATACTTCATTGAAGATAATACGTCTGTTGTTGATATTGGTTGTTCTACTGGTAAGACCATTTATGAAATGGCGAAGTACAATAAAGCGACATCCCCTAATGCAAGGATCTACGGGGTAGAGTATGCAGTGGGATTTGAGAATGCTCTTGCAGAGCGTCAAACTCAGTGTGCTAATGAAGACCTGAAAGCAGAGTTCTTTATTGAAGATATACGCGACTTCTCGTGGCCATGTGACTGTAGTCTAGTTACATCTATATTCACCCTACAATTCATGCCACGTCAATCTAGACAGTCCGTGGTACAAGAGATCTACCAAGCACTGATTGACGGCGGTGCTTTTATATTTGCAGAGAAGACTGTTGCTGAGTCTGCGAGAATGCAACAGATACTTACCTTTTCTCATTATGATTACAAGAGACAGAACTTCACTGCAGAAGACATCATGGACAAAGAGCAAGAACTTCGATCCATGTTGAAACCGAATACTTGGAATGAACTGCGCAATCTATTGTTGACTGCGGGTTTTCAAGATATTCAACCGTTCTGGCAAAACCATCAATTCGTTGGTGCGATTGCAATAAAATAGTTGATGAACTATTGGTTGTTCTGATACTATATCACAAATGTCATAGAATAGGAGAGACGAAATATGGCAATGAAAGTAGACTTAGGATTTGATCCTAAAACAAAAGAGAGGCAGACGTTCATTATTATAATGACGCCTGAACTAGCAAAGTATATCCTTGATAATCACAACAAGGATAACCGTCTGATGAAGCAATCACAGGTACGTGCTATCAAAAAATCCGTACTAAAAGAAGGTTTCATTTGGGACGGTGATGCATTGCGCTTTAACACCAATGGAAATATTACTGAATATCAACATAGATTGCAGGTAATCGTAGACATGGGTTTGACTGTAGAAGTTCCTGTAGTCACGGGAGTTTTACCAGACTCGTTTACAAAAGGTGCAGAGGCACGTAAACGTACTGCGGGTGATGAGATCCAACGCAAGTACCCACACGCGTTGTCAAGTGAAATTACCACTCTCAGTGAGTTTGTTAAGCGCCGTGGTATGCCTGCCTTGAATATGGGTAATGCTATTGATTACTGGGAAAGGTTCTCGGTGTATGTGAAGGAAGGAAATACACTGATCGATGAATTCTTCGATAACGTGGCGCAGTACTCTCCCTATCGCAGAAACTTTGCGTGTTGGGCCGCCCTCATGGTCATGAATGATCGAGCAGACATCGTAAATGATTTCCTAACTATACTTGCAGATCACATTTTGCGAAATACTCCGTGCACACTTAGTGACGACTTTTATAAATTCTTTGCTAAAAACTCATGGGAAATGAGTAATGCGGGACGTGCAACATTCATGTATCAGTTACTATGTGTTGCAAGTGATCGTCTAGATAAGTCTGGTGATGGCGAGACTGAACTGGGAGTAAATATTAGTCACTTCGACCATGCACGACTCTCCAAAAAAGGATTCTATCGTAAGTTCCTAGAGAATCCACAAAATATATAATATTACACGGGGGTTGACAACAACCCCCTTTTCAATTATAATGGATCACATGACTAAAGAATTCTATACCTCTGCCGTGCGATACGGCAACAAGATTTTGTATCGTGGATATCGTGACGGTGAAAAAATTACCGAGCGTGTCGCGTTCAAACCCAAACTTTACATTTCTGGACAAGGTGCGACAGGGTGGACTACACTCGATGGTCTACCCGTGACCGAGTGTCAGTTCGACTCCATAGACGAGGCCAAGGATTTCGAGAAGCGATATTCTGGTGTCTCGAACGTTGCCATACACGGTAACACCAACTATGTCGCTCAGTTTATTACTGAAAAGTTCCCGAACGATATTCCGTTTGACCGTAGTATGGTTGACGTGATGAATATCGATATCGAGGTTGCGTCCGACTCTGGATTCCCTCAACCCGAGAGCGCAGAGCATCCAGTTATCTCTATTGCTATTCGTCGGAACAACGGTGAGTATTGGGTCTGGGGATTGGGGCAGTATACTCCTACTCAAGACAATGTACTCTATATCACGTGCGATAACGAGTTCGACCTACTTCAGAAGTTTGTCCAATACTGGTCTACCCATACTCCTGATATCGTAACTGGTTGGAACGTGTCTGGTTTCGATATCCCGTATCTGGTCAACCGTATGACTAAACTGACGGGCGAGCAGACTATGGCGAAGCGTATGTCTCCGTGGGGTCTCATCCGTGAGCGGAACTTCACCCTGCACGGCAAGACCAATCAGCGGTGGATTCTAGAAGGCGTCGAGATCCTTGACTACCTTGAGGTTTACAAGAAGTTTACCTATACGCAACAAGAGTCGTATCGTCTCGATCATATCGCATATGTGGAACTGGGTAAGAACAAACTATCCTACGAAGAGCACGGTAACCTGCATACTTTGTATAAGGAAGACTATCAGAAGTTCATTGACTATAACATTCGAGACGTAGAACTGGTTCACCTCTTAGACGAGAAACTTGACCTGATCTCTCTCATCTTGACTATGGCCTACAAGGCAGGTGTGAACTATACCGATACCCTTGGTACTACTGCTATCTGGGATTCGATCATCTATCGAATGCTGAACCAGAAGAAGATCGTGGTACCACCCAAGACCGAGAAACCCAAGACTTCATATCCAGGCGCGTATGTGAAAGACCCACAGGTAGGTTCACACGACTGGGTAACATCCTTTGACCTGAACTCTCTGTATCCCAATATCATTGTCCAGTACAACATGTCTCCGGAGACTGTACTCGATGGATTCCATAACGATGTGTCCGTAGATAAGTTTCTGAACCGAGAGGTTGACGTGTCAGATAAAGACTACACGCTCGCTCCTACTGGCATTCGATTTGCGAAAGATCGTAAAGGTGTGGTTCCCTCTATCATTGAGCAGTACTATTCTGAACGTCGAATCATCAAGACGCAGATGTTGGATGCACAGCAAGCAATGCAGAACAATCCATCTAAGGAACTTGAGTATCGTATCACCTCGCTCAACAACCAGCAGATGGCCATTAAGATTCTTATGAACTCTCTCTATGGTGCACTGGGCAATCGGTTCTTCCGTTACTTTGATCAACGTGTTGCTGAGTCGATCACTCTTGCGGGTCAGTTATCTATCAAATGGGCAGAACGTGCAGTCAACGATGAGATGCAGAAACTTCTCAAAACTGATGAAGATTATGTTGTTGCGATCGACACCGACTCTCTGTATATCCGCATGGGCGATCTGGTAAAGAAGTTCAATCCCAAAGATCCTGTTAAGTTTCTTGATAAGATTTCGTCTGAGCACTTCGAGAAGGTTCTGGAGAAATCATATGCAGAGTTCGCAACCATAACTAATGCGTATAGCAATCGTATGGAGATGGGTCGTGAGGTTATCGCAGACCGTGGTATCTGGATGGCGAAGAAGCGTTACATCCTGAACGTCCACAACAACGAGGGTGTCCAGTACTCGCAACCCAAACTCAAGATGATGGGCATCGAAGCGATCAAGTCATCGACTCCTTCTGTCGTCCGTGACAAGATGAAGGAGATATTCCGAGTCATCATACAAGGTACCGAATCAGATACACAGCGATACATTTCCGACTTTAAGTCCCATTTCAAGAACTTACCACCCGAAGACATCTCGTTTCCTCGTGGAGTATCTGAGGTTAGTAAATGGTCTGACCGCAAAATGACGTACAAGAAAGGTACACCTATCCATGTGCGTGGTGCCTTGATGTATAATAAGGGTGTCAAAGAAAAATCTCTCACCAAGAAATACGAACTAGTACAGAACGGTGAGAAGATCAAGTTTGTCTACCTGAAGATGCCGAACCTATTGGGGGAGAACGTGATATCTTTTCCTCAGTATCTACCGCCCGAGTTAGGACTACATGGCCACATCAATTATGACCTGATGTTCGAGAAGACATTCATTGACCCACTCACACCTATTCTTGATGCGGTGGGTTGGGTCGCTGAACCTAAGGCGACATTGGAAGATTTCTTCGGATGAAATTAGACCACTTGATATGGGACGAGACGGGGTGGGGATATCTGCCCGCCACAGATGAACTCTTTAATATATTACAAGAGACTATTGATATTGCTCAACCCACGTCTCTGCTTGAGATCGGGTTCTATGCGGGTCACTCAACGACTTACTGGGCAGAGTTGCTTGAAAAGGATGTTGATATCGTATCTTGCTATCCCACCAATCATCCACGTGGAGATAAGCATGGCCCTCGAATAGAATCAATATATTCTAATGTGAAGGTCATATGTAAGGCATCTCCGGAGATCGTCACCGAGTTTCCTAAGCGTAAATTCGATTTAGTTTATATCGATGGTAATCATACATACAGCAACGCATACGAAGATACGCTGGCAGCATTTGTAGTAAATGCAGATTATGTTATGTACGACAATACTGAGTTAGATGAAGTTAGACGATGTGTTAATAAATTCGTGTCTGCAGGATATTATAGCATAGCAAAAGAGTTTGAGTATCTGTCTACATTCAAGGGTGTTCAACAGACCAATAGAATGACTCTCGTAAAGGTTGACAAGTGACTATTGTTATGATAGCATGTATCTATGAATTATGAATTAACTATATTTAAATCTCAGTTTGATAACAAGACCCACAGGAAGGTATCTCTTCCTACGTGGGATAAGTTTGTTGAACTGCTGTATGGTCTGTCTGAACAAAAAGGTGAGAAAGGTGGAAATAATTCTAGTCCTCTTATTACTCCTGCTATTTTTGAAACCAATAGCACGCGTTCTAATAAGTCTACTTTATATTGGGGTGGTTGGTGCGCTGTTGATGTGGATGATCATGTTTTTTCTCCTGATCTGGTATCTTTAAAAAATGAACTTATTGCCAGATTTTCTAAATATGATTTTGTTGTATACTCTACTGCCTCTTCTCGTACTGAACATCCTAAGTTTAGGATTGTCTTTCGTACTGATGAAGTTATCGAGTCCGACCGTATTAAAAAGTTTTGGTATGCTCTCAACACCCACCTTGGAGAAATCGGTGATCCCCAAACTAAGGATCTTGCACGAATGTATTATGTTCCTGCGAGTTATCCTAATGCGTTTCATTTTATTTTCGATCATAGGGGCGGTTCTGCTCTTAATGTATCTGAACTTATTGCAAGTTATCCATATGTAGAAAAAACAGGTAACAGTTTCCTAGATAGACTACCACCAGAGATGCAGAAGCAAATAGTTGAGTATCGTAAGAACAGTCTAAATAACACCGACATCAATTGGGTATCATATCACGACTGTCCGTTCTGGCCTAGGAAACTGGGAGCGGAATATCAACAGATTACTGGTACGGGTTGGTACTCAAAGATGTATCAGATTATGGTAGCACTTGCAGGACGTGCATACGAGAAGGGGTATCCCATCACTGCACAACAAATCGCAGACATGTGTAAGGAATTTGATCGTGAGACTGGTAATTGGTATGACAACCGTCCTCTTACGGTAGAAGCAGATCGCGCACTAGAGTACATATACAGGAACGGATAATGGATAGAAAATTTTTAATAACAGGGGCGGCAGGGTTTATCGGATCACAGTTGATGAACCGTCTGAAGAAACAGGGACATTACGTAGTTGGGTACGACAACTTTAATGATCATTTGTATGAACCCAAACTAAAACAAGATCGAGTAGATCATTTTGATATTGATGTTCGCTATGCTGACTTACGTAAAGAAGAGGCGGTTCAATTAGCACTAATGGTGCACAGACCTACGGATATTATCCATCTCGCTGCACACGCGGGTGTGCGCGACTCGTTCGGTAAAGAGAAGCAGTATCATGCAAATAATATCGATGCTACTCAGAACTTGATTGACATGTGTAAGAAACATGCGCCCGAAGCACGTATCATCTATGCATCGACCTCTTGTGTATTTGCGGGTAGTGAACTACCTTGGACAGAAGGTAAAGAGACTGGTAAGCAATTAAACCCTTATGGTTGGACTAAGTGGGCAAATGAGTGTCAGTTCCAGTCATCGGGTCTTCATACTATTGGTCTACGTTTCTTTACTGTATATGGCCCGTGGGGTAGACCTGATATGGCACTCTTTGACTTTACGAAAAAGATACTTGCAGAAGAAGAGATTACCGTGTATAATTATGGGGATATGAAGCGTGATTTCACTTACGTAGAAGATATCCTTGACGGTATCGAGTGTGTAATTTGGAATGACGTAGACGCAGGAGAGATCTTCAATATCGGACGGGGTAAACCTGTGCCGTTGATGGAGTTCATATCAGAGATTGAGAAGAACACAGGTAAGGATGCAATCAAGAACCTTGTGCCTAAGCATCCTGCAGACACTCAAGAAACTTGGTCTAACACCAGTAAACTTGAAGCACTTGGATATAAACCATCAACAGATGTAAGTGTTGGTATTAAGAATTTTTACGATTGGTATGTGGAGTATCATAATGGCAGATGATTTTGATGATTACGTTCCTGAGAAACCTACAGGAGAAGCGACACCCGAACCTATTAGTATCAACAATCCTCTGGTCATGGGGATTGTTGGTCATGGATTTGTAGGCAAAGCAGTTGAGTATGCATTCCTACATGATATGGTCAAGCATTGTATTATAGATCCTATCTATGATACTACAGTTGACAATCTAATCACAGAGAAACCTCACGTGGTCTTTATCTGTGCGCCTACTCCACAGA
>Ga0209555_10000761_pt1 | contig 26389 bp, 30 predicted proteins | sample SaaInl85LU_5_DNA_FD_184643 | JGI IMG/M metagenome (GOLD analysis project Ga0209555, IMG submission 184643) | Marine microbial communities from expanding oxygen minimum zones in the Saanich Inlet - ESP_85LU_5_DNA (SPAdes) (version 2) | ecosystem: Environmental > Aquatic > Marine > Intertidal... | reverse complement strand
CGTCCCGCTAAACCAAATTGCTTATGATCCGTATCTATATAAAACACAGCTTTAACTGCCCATCGAGGGAAAACGATGCTACATCAATTGCTAAACGCAATTTATTCATATGTTTTATATTTTTATAATAAGGTATTCATCTGTTCGCTTTGCTCGGGTGGTAAGGTTCTTTTCGTCTTTTGAATATACGAGTAAACTCGATATTCAAAACCCAGAACCGCACTACGCATAGCCAGAACGTTGGCTACATATACACTTCCCATAAAACAACACCATCTAAGAGTAGAAGTTTTTGATTTACTAATTAACTCATAAAAACACTACCTTTGTGGCATGGGATTAAACAACAACGATATATTCAAAAAACTTAGAGTCGCTCATAAATTAAGAGATGACGATATTGTAAAAATTTGCAGCTTAAAAGATTTTAAAATCACCAAAAGTGAACTGAATGCGATTTTTAGAAACGAAACCCACCCAAAATACATGGAATGTGGCGATCAGTTTTTACGTAATTTTTTAGATGGACTCATCATTCACTTAAGAGGTCCCATGCCGCCAAAGGGCTCAAAACCCACCCCCGATCCTAAAAAAGAGTCCAGATGAAACTAGAAAATTTTCTTGAGAAAAGTAACAAATCATTCAATTGACCGACTAACCTATTAAGCTAACCAATTTGACATCAGAACGTAATTTTGTGGAACTGTTGCAAAAGCACCAAAATATAGTGCATAAAATTTGCAGGCTTTACACTAATGATCCTGATGCGCATAAAGATTTGTTTCAAGAAATAACCATCCAATTATGGAAAGCATATCCCAAATTTAGAGGTGACTCAAAATTTAGTACCTGGATGTATCGCGTGGGGTTAAATACCTCTATCACCTTGTACCGAAAATCCTTGAAACGAGTCGAAAGTCAGCGTATTGAGCCTGTAGCCTACAAACTTTCTTATGAAGAATATGATGACACCAAGGATGAACAACTGAAAATGATTTATGCAGCTGTTGATAAGCTAAACGATATAGAAAAAGCAATTGTTTTTCTGTATTTGGAAAACAAAAATTATAAAGAAATTAGTGATACACTGGGAATTAGCGAAGTCAATGCACGTGTTCGAATGAACCGTATTAAAACAAAACTAAAAACCCAGTTAAACTCATAGATATGGATGAATTAGAGCTATTAAAAAAAGACTGGGAAACGTCTTCTAAAAACTATAGAGAATTCAATAAAGAAGAACTTTATAAATTAATTTATAAACGTTCCTCATCAATTGTAAAGTGGATTTTTATAATCAGTCTCTTAGAATTTGGATTTTGGACACTTATTTCTTTAGGACTCAGAGGCAGCGAAGACTTAAAGAAAATACAAAGTTATGAAGTGAATTACATCCTCTACCCTCTTACAATATTAGGCTATGTTGTGTTGATTTATTTCTTTTATATTTTTTATAAAAACTACCAAACTATTTCAGCGACAGACAACACAAAAATGTTAATGGAACGCATTTTAAAAACCCGTAGAACAGTAAGACACTACGTGATTTTTAATCTTGTTTTTATGTGTATCTCTATCGTTATAGGAGTTTATATAGAGTTGACAAACAATCCAGAAGTTCAAATTCTACTCAACAGAATTGAATCGGAAGGCGATGGTAACATAACAGTATTCTATCTAATTGTTGTGGGATTAAGTATCGTTGCCATGGCTCTTGTTTCGGCAGTTTTAATTGGCTTCTACTATTTAATTTATGGACTTTTATTGAAACGTTTAAAATCGAATTACAAAGATTTAAAAGAAATGGAAACAGAATCTTAGTTTACCATTTCCGCGTATTGTTCAAAGCTTCTTTTTCTAACAATTCTTCCTGAGAGATTACTTTCATAAAAGAGGGGTGCTGTTCAATTGCATACTCAATTTTCTCTACGATCTGATCGATTGTCTCGTTTTCATAATCAATTTCTAAAGGAGCTTTAATTTCCATCGTCTGAAGAATATTTTTTTTCTTCACACGGATGCCTTTTTTGTCAAAAGACCGTCGAAAACCATCAATCACAATAGGTACAACAATTGGCTTATAATGCTTGATGATATGTGCTGTTCCTTTTCGGATGGGCTTAAAAGGGGTGGTGGTTCCTTGTGGAAATGTAATCACCCAACCGTCGTTCAGTGCCTTATTAATATTTGAAATGTCGCTCATTTTAACCTGTCGATTTACATTCTCTCCAGAAGCACGCCAGGTTCTTTCAATACTAATTGAGCCGGCATAAGCAAATATTTTTGGAAGCAATCCAGATTTCATCGTTTCTTTAGCTGCTACAAAATAGACATTCAATTTTGGATTCCATAAATAGCCAACATTTTTAATAGTGTCATTACGCCCACTAAGTGCTGCATTAAACACATGAAACATCGCCATCACATCCGCAAAATAGGTTTGATGGTTAGAAATAAACAACACCTTTTGTTCAGGTAAATTTCGTAGAATATCAGAGCCTTCTATTTGCAGTTCATTAAACCCTCTATAACGTCGGTGACTTAATACTCCAGCGATTCGAATAATCCATTTTTTTAAAAATAGATATTGACCAAAGATATTTTTTTTGAAAAGACGCATTTTATTGTTCTAAATTGGAATGCAAACCTAAGCTATTTTTTTAAAACTTGATTTATCATTGTTTTAATTTCTATCAACATCATGGCGGTAGCTCCCCATACAATACGACCATTAAGTTTAAACGCCGGTACATCGTAAGTGCTACCCTCAGCAACCAATACTTCTGAAAAAATCTCCGATTTATTATTAAGAAACTCCGTTAAAGGCACTTCAAGAATGGCATCAACTTCTGATGTCTGAAGCGTAAACGTGAGTGGACTCTCTGCAATCCCTAAAAAAGGAGAGACCAAAAAATTACTTGGTGGAATATAAAGAGATGATAATTCTCGAAGAACTGTAATTTTATCTGAAGATACGCCAATCTCTTCAAAAGTTTCTCGTAAAGCAGTTGCTTCCTTGGAACGATCTTCTGGTTCTGGTTTTCCTCCAGGAAACCCAACTTGAGCAGAATGTACCCCTTTATACGATTTACGAACAATCAAAACCATCAGCGTTTCGCCTTCGATACTAGGATAAAACAATGCTAAGACAGCTGCAGGTTTTGCAGATTTGCGTTCTTCTTTGTAACGTTCCAATAATTGTTCACGAAAAGGAGGTGCCATTTTTAACTGTATATCTAATCCTGGCAAACTCAATTTATTTATTTCTTGAATCGTTTTTTCAAATGCCTTAAATCTCATATCTTTCAATTTAATAAATCTATACGATCCATGCGATTTTTTTTTCTATTATTTTTAAGTGGTGTTTTGATGTGTTGTGAAAGTAAGAAAACAAATACAATCAAGATCAAAAAAACGACGCCTAATCGCATTTCAAAAGAATCGACTGCTGAAAAAAAAGAACCAAATTTTCTTTTAAGCGATGCAAATGTTATGGAGTTTTTCTTGGACTATGACAAAAAACACAAAGAAAATACAGTTCGAATAACCACCGATTTTGGAACCATTGACATTAAATTGTTTGAACAGACTAAATTTCACCGATCCAATTTTATTTACCTTACAAAAAAACAATATTTCAATAATACGCAATTTTACAGAGTGATCAAAAATTTTGTAATTCAAGGTGGAAATAGTGATGACCGAGAAACGTATATAAAGCGACGAAATATTGGAAAATACTTACTTCCAAATGATTACGACAAAGGATTTAAACACCACCGTGGTATGGTGAGTATGCCCAGCAAAAACATAGAAAATCCTTATAAGAAGGCCTCCCCTTTTGAGTTTTTTATTGTACAACAACATGGAGGTGCGCATCATTTAGATGGTGATTATACCATTTTTGGAAACGTAATTAGAGGGATGGAAGTCGTTGATAAAATTGCAGCCGTTCCAACCGACGCATCCGATTGGCCGCTTCAAAATGTGTACATCAAAAAAGTTGAAATCTTAAAATAATTTTAAATTCACAACCAGAAAACTATTTTTTAAGTAAATTGTCAAAATCTTAATTTGAACCTTTTAAAATCATAAACCATGAATATTAATGTACCAAATTCTTACCTCAAAGTTTTTTGTTTAAGTCTTATAACCCTTATTGTAAGTTGTAAAAAAGACATGAAAACAACTAGTAAAAACTCCTTATTACAAGAATGGAAAGGTCCTTATGGTGGTGTTCCTGCATTTAACAAAATGGATGTTAATGACATTCAAGAAGCTGTCGAACTAGGAATGGAGCTCAATCTTGCTGAAATCGATGCAATTGCAAATTCTACGGAAACTCCCACCTTCGAAAATACCATTGCAGCTATGGAACGCTCCGGAGCAGAATTGGACCGCGTTTTTACCTATTATGGAATTATGAGTTCCAATATGTCCTCTCCAGAATTTAGAGAAATACAGGCAATACTTGCACCAAAACTATCAGAGTTTTCTTCAAAAATCAATCAGAATAAAGCACTCTTTGATCGAATTAAGTCCGTTTATGAAGCATCTTTAGTCACGCCCTTAGATGCCGACCAACAACGTGTTGTAGAACTCACCTATAAGGGTTTTGCCATGCGTGGTGCAGAACTAAGTGCTGATAAAAAAGCGCGTTATGCAGCCATTGATAAAGAATTATCGACTCTTTACAATACATTTTCAGATAATGTACTTCATGATGAAGAAAATTATGTAACCTATTTGAATGCGGATCAATTGGATGGACTTTCAGATGGTTTTATTAAGTCTGCTGCGGCCATTGCCACCGAAAAAGGAAAGGAAGGAAGCTATGCAATTACAAATACCCGATCTTCAATGGATCCATTTCTAACCTATTCGACAAACAGGGATTTAAGAAAACAAGTATGGACCAATTATTATGCGCGAGGCGATAATGGCGATGCGTACGACAATAATGGCATCATTGCTGAGATTTTAAAATTACGTCGCGAACGTGTCGAGTTGTTAGGTTATAAAAATTATGCCGAATGGCGTTTACAAGATCGCATGGCAAAAACTCCCGAAAATGCATTGGCTTTGATGGAAGCCGTTTGGCCAGCATCTATTGCACGTGTTCATGAAGAAGTAGCAGATATGCAAGCAATAGCCAATACAAATGGCGATCACATTACTATTGAACCTTGGGATTACCGCTACTATGCCGAAAAAGTACGGGTGGCAAAATACGATTTAAAGAGTGATGAAGTAAAACAATACCTTCAACTTGACAAGTTAAGAGATGCGATGTTTTATGTTGCTGGACGTTTGTTTAATTATGATTTCAACCCCGTTCCAAAAGGAAGCGTCCCAGTCTTTCATCAAGACGTCAATGTTTGGGAAGTGACGGATAAAGATACAGGAGACCATATTGGCCTTTGGTATTTAGATCCGTATGCACGTCAGGGAAAACGTTCTGGAGCATGGGCAACAACCTACAGAAGTCACACCACTTTTGATGGCAAAAAAACAGTACTGGCTTCAAACAACTCTAACTTTGTAAAACCTGCAGAAGGAGAAGCTCTATTAGTTTCTTGGGACGATGCAACCACCTTTTTTCACGAATTTGGACATGCGTTGCATTTCTTTTCATCGAATGTAAAATTCCCCACTTTGAACGGTGGTGTAAGAGATTATACAGAGTTTCAATCTCAATTGTTGGAACGTTGGTTATCGACTGATGAAGTAATCAATCAATTTTTAGTGCATTACAAAACAGGAGCTGTGATCCCTCAAGAGTTGGTTGCAAAAATTAAAAAAGCGGCTAAGTTTAACCAAGGTTTTGGAACTACCGAATATTTAGCCTCCGCATTGATGGATATGAAACTTCACCTTGCAGATCCAGAGAATATTGATATTGATGCGTTTGAAAGACAAACCTTAGCCGACCTAAAAATGCCATCAGAACTTCCAATGCGTCACCGCACACCTCACTTTGGACATGTATTTTCTGGAGAAGGATATGCCACGGCTTACTATGGCTATATGTGGGCAGATGTACTAACAGCAGACGCTGCAGAAGCATTTCAAGAAGCACCAGGTGGATTTTATGACATAGAAGTTGCAAAACGATTGGTGAAATACTTATTTGAACCTAGAAATTCTATTGATCCTGCTGAAGCTTACAGACTATTTAGAGGTCGTGACGCTGAAAAAGAAGCTTTGATGCGAGACCGTGGATTTCCTGTAAACTAAAAAATCCTTTAATAGATAAAAGCTTATTCGACGGAATAGGCTTTTTTTTTAAACACAGTAAAAAACTATCTATACAAGCTAAGTTAATAGTTTTTATTTATAGCTTTGCAGTCTCAATACGAACCATTATGACCATCACCCAACTCAAATATGTTTTAGCAGTTGCTGAGCATCAAAACTTCACAAAAGCAGCTGAAAAATGTTTTGTCACACAACCAACATTGAGCATGCAAATTCAAAAACTTGAAGACCAATTAGATATTCAAATTTTTGATCGCAGTAAAAAACCAATCGAATTGACCGAAGTTGGACGTAAAATTGTAAATCAAGCAAAAAATATCGTCAATGAAGCAGATCGTATTACAGATATTGTAGACCAACAAAAAGGGTTTATTGGAGGGGAGTTCAAATTAGGAATCATTCCAACTGTGATGCCAACCCTTTTACCGATGTTTTTAAAATCCTTTATCAAGCGCTATCCAAAAATAAGGCTCAAAATAGAGGAACTGAACACCGAAGAAATTATCCAACGTATCAACGATGGACATTTAGATGCTGCCATTGCTGCGACACCTCTGAAAAATGAACACATCAAAGAACGGGTGTTATTTTATGAACCTTTTGTTGGCTATATTCCTAGCAATCATCGGTTGACTTCCAAAAAAACAATAGAAATTTCGGACTTGGACATTAATGACATGCTGCTGTTAGAAGATGGACATTGTTTTAGAGATGGAGTCCTTAATTTATGTAACGCCAAAAAGACCAAAGATCTTAATGAATTTCAATTGGAAAGCGGGAGTTTTGAAATGTTGGTGAAATTAACGAATGAAGGTATGGGAATGACGCTTCTGCCCTATTTACATACCTTGGACCTAAAAGAAAAAGAACAAGAAAAATTACATTATTTTAGAGAGCCATCACCCGCAAGAGAAGTCAGTTTGATCTACCCTAAAAGTGAGTTGAAAATTCAAATTATTGATGCACTTCATAAAATTATTTCTGGTATTATTCGGGGGGCAATTGCATTTCAAAATGTTCAAATTATTAGTCCCATTCCAAAATAAAAAAAGTGGCCTTTCGGCCACTTTACAGTTTAATTTTTATAAAAAAGACTAATTCAAATAAACCATACATTGTTTCAAATCTGGGTTGGATATAACCAAGTTTTGAATAAATAATTTTAATTCTTCTATTTCGTATGGCAATAAACGTTGAAGTGCTTTTTGAACTTCTTTGCAAAAAAGGGTTGTATCAAAACTTACCTTTTTCAGTACTGTTTTGGTGTACTCAAACATTGCTCTTGACATTCTGTAAAAAATTAAAGTTAATAAAATGTAATGGTGTTGAATAGGCGTTTGTTTAATGATTATATATTTAAAATTAATAAAATTTAAAGACACCCCGTAAACTTTAACACTATCTTTTGATTTTTTTTTGTTTCAATTTCAGAGACCACTCGAAGTCAAAAGAAGAGACCTCATCACCTGATGAATCAATGCCTTTAGCCGTTAAAATTAATGTTTGCCCCTCACCAGTAGCAATCGCATTTTGTAAGGCTTGATCTACCAGATTTCCTTGAGTACAAGAGAAAGTGATAACACCTTTTGCTTTTTTACTGAAACTGGCATTGTTTTTAATGACCAACATTGATATATTTTTTTGTGCCGCTTGAATTTTCATCATAATCAAAGCCCCCGTAGATAATTCCGCAGCCATCCCTTGAACCGCCCAAAACATCGATTTAAAAGGATTCTGATTGATCCAACGGTGCTTCACAACCACTACACATTTTTGGGCATCAATTGATTTTGTCCGTACACCCGTAAGATAAGCAGAGGGTAATTTGAAAAGTAAAAAAAGATTGAGTTTTTTTGGTGTAAAGTTCATATGTGCTTCTATAATGATAGCTAAGATAGGTATTTTTTAAAGATCTAAAATTGTTAATTTTATGTTAAAATATATTACTATGTTATGCATAATACCTTTTTATGTATTAGGTTTGTCATAAATTAATAGCAATGAAGATAGAAAATACAAAAGCACAGATGCGAAAAGGTGTTTTGGAGTTTTGCATATTGTCCGTCTTAAAAAATAATGACGCTTATGTTGCCGAGATTCTAAAAACACTCAAAGAAGCAAAAATGCTAGTAGTTGAAGGGACTATTTATCCACTTCTAACACGGCTAAAAAATTCTGGCTTGCTCAACTATAGATGGGAAGAATCCACCACAGGACCTCCAAGAAAATACTATACGCTCACTAAAAGCGGCGAACTATTTTTAGTTGAATTGACAACCACATGGAATGAACTTCACAACGCTGTAAATTTAGTAACACTCCAAAAAAACACAAAGAAATGAACAAAACTGTAAGCATAAATCTAGCTGGTAGCTTCTTTCATATCGATGAAGATGCCTATCAAAAACTTCAAAATTATTTTGAAGCCATTAAAGCATCATTACACAACACAGAGGAGGCATCCGAAATTATTGCAGATATAGAAGGGCGTGTCTCAGAACTGTTCTCAGAACGTATTAAAACAAATCAACAGGTGATATCAAACAAAGAAGTCGATGAGATCATCTCTATTATGGGACAGCCTGAGGATTATAAAATAGATGAGGAACCTTTTGAAGATACTTCTAAAAATGAAAAATCCGACAGTCAAAAACGACGTTTATTTAGAGATCGAGACAATTCATACATTGGAGGGGTTTCTTCTGGTTTTGGATATTATTTTGGAATAGATCCCCTAATCATAAGACTTTTATGGGTGCTCTTAATTTTTGGAGCAGGAACAGGACTTTTATTATATATTATTTTATGGATTTTAATTCCTGCTGCAAATACAACAGCCGAAAAATTATCAATGATGGGAAAGCCCATCAACATTACCAATATTGAAAAAAAAGTAAAAGAAGAGTTTGGGAATGTTAAAGAGAGCTTGGAGCGCGTTAAAGACAGTGTGAACTCGGGAACACTCAATGATTTGGGAAAAAACATCCAATCTAAATCACGTTCATTTTTTGAAACAATTGGTGATCTTATTTTGCTCTTCTTTAAGTTAATTTTCAAGGTAATTGGAGTCTTCTTTATAATTATAAGTATTATTATGTTAATTGGATTTTTTATCAGCTTATTAACCGTTGGTATCGCAGAGGCCGTGCATTTTCCAGGATTGGATTTTGCAGACTTAATCAATTCTACAGGCTTGCCACTTTGGTTGGTGTCTATTTTAGCACTGTTAATTGCAGGAATTCCAATAATTTTTATTTTAATGTTGGGCTTACACATGGTATCCAAGCGCATAGAACTATTCAATCGATATACTAAATTTTCTCTATTAGGAGTTTGGCTCATCGCTTTGATTATACTGACGATATTCAGTTTTAAACAGGCCGCCGATTTTACGGTAAATGCAAGTGTCACAGAACAAGCAGAACTGCCAATCACAAGCATAGATACTATGTATTTAGAAATGAAAGGAAATCCTTTTTACTCAAAATCATTATATCGCAATTCTGACCTTGAGATTATTTATGACGAAAAGGATAGAAAACGAATTTATGGTTCGGATGTAAGACTGATTGTGCGGTCCACAAAAGATTCTACTGGCACTATTTCAGTTGAAAAAAAAGCATCTGCAGTCGATTATTTAAAAGCTAAAGATCGTGCTAAGGCGGTAGAATACTCCTATGAATTCAAAAATAACACACTCTACTTAGATGGTTTTTTCCTTACAGATATAGAACAAAAATATAGAGGACAAAATATTGAAGTTATTTTACAACTGCCTATTGGGAGCGTGTTGTTTGCAGATGAAAACACCTATTCTTACCACAGAAATTCTTCGAGGTATAACGATATTTTAGATAATGGAAACGAAGAGCATTATCTAAAAATAGCCCATAAATCCATGCGTTGCTTGGATTGTCCAAACCTACATCAAAACCAATAACCTAAACTAAAATTATCATGATGACCCTTATCAAATTTATCAGTCTCACCATTGTAAGTCTTGCCTTAAACGCTTGCCAATTTAACTCCTTTCCATTTAATAAAGGAGTACGTGGCAACGGCGTTGTAGTAACCGAAGAACGCTCCTTTAATGATGAATCATTTAACAGTATCGAAGTAAGTACCGGAATCGATCTTTTCCTAACACAAAGTGACAATCCTAGTATTTCGGTTCAAGCAGACGAAAACATTCAAGAATTAATTATTACTGAAATTGAAAACGGAACGCTTAAAATTTATATGGATAAAAGCACCCACCATGTTGCCTCCAAAAAAGTAGTTGTCAATTTCATCACTATAGACCAAATAAAAGCTTCAAGTGGTAGCGAAGTTTTTAGTACCAATACACTAAAAATACCCAGTCTTGATTTGAGCACTTCGAGTGGAAGCGAAATTGAATTATCCGTTGAAACCACGCATATCACAAGCAGTAGTTCTAGCGGCAGTCAGTTGAACTTAGAAGGAAAAACTAAAGAATTTGTAGGGAATGCCTCCAGTGGTAGTCAGTTAAATGCATCAAAATTAACGGCTCAATTCTGCGAAGTAAAAGCGTCGAGCGGTGCTAATTTATCCGTAAAATGCTTAAAAGAATTTAACGCAAATGCCTCTAGTGGTGCAAACATTGAAAACTACGAAACTTCCTTAAAAACAGTTGTTAAATCTTCATCTGGTGGACATATAAATACTAAAAACTAAAACCTATGGTATCACAGTATTCAAAAGTGTATTCTGGTAGCTTTATTGTAGTACAACTAATTACACAAAACCTAGAAAAAGAAGGCATCACAGCCATTGTTAAAGATGAAACAGAGTCTGCACGACTGGCTGGTTTTGGAACTCCAACTTATGGATTTCAGGAACTGTATGTACACTTAAGCGAAAAGAGTAAAGCAGAAGCCATCATTGCCACCACATTGGCAGAAATCTAAGTTAATAGTTTCATATTGTTCGAAAGATTGTATTTTAGTAAATCCAAATAAAATTACTTAAAATGAAAAAACATCTTTTTTACATCTGCTTAATTTCTCTATTTGTAGGCTCCAGTCAATCGATTGAAATTCCTGTTGACACAATTGTTAGGACTACCCACTCCACTACTGTCAAAGGAATCAAATTTGATTATACTGCGGAAACAGGAATGCAACCTGTTTGGGATAAAGATGGCCTGCCTATCGCTAGTTTATTTTATACGTATTACACCCGAAATAAAATAAAAAACAGAGCTACACGTCCTTTAATCATTTCCTTTAATGGAGGGCCAGGCTCAGCATCGGTTTGGATGCATATTGCTTATACAGGTCCTCGTATTTTAAATGTTGATTCTGAAGGTTACCCAGTTCAACCCTATGGATTTAAAAACAATCCTAACTCGATTTTAGATGAAGCCGACATTGTTTTTGTCAACCCTGTAAACACAGGATATTCCAGAATGCTCCCAAATAAAGATGGGGAAATGCCCGATAAGGAACAGTTTTTTGGAATTAATGAAGATATCAAATATTTAGCCGAATGGATTAACACATTTGTCAGTCGGAAAAACAGATGGGAATCTCCCAAATACATCATTGGCGAAAGTTATGGCGGCACTCGTGTGATGGGCTTGTCTTTGGAGCTTCAACAGAATCAATGGATGTATCTAAATGGTGTGATTTTGGTGTCCCCCGCAGATTATAAAGTCTTACGTGTTGGAGGCCCCGTTTCATCCGCCTTGAACCTCCCCTATTATACTGCAACTGCATGGTATCACAACAAATTAGCTGAAGCACTTCAGTCCAAAGATTTATTAGAGATTCTTCCAGAATCTGAAGCTTACGCCATTGACACACTCATTCCTGCATTGGCAAAGGGAGGATTTATTGATGCCGAAGAAAAAATGGCGGTCAGTGAAAAAATGGCCTATTATTCTGGCTTGAGTCAAAAGGTCATTTTACAACACAACTTAGATGTACCAAATTCGTTTTTTTGGAAAGAATTACTTCGAGATGATACAGGACAAACTATTGGTCGATTAGACTCTCGCTATCTAGGAATAGACAAAATAGAATCTGGAGACAGACCTGACTATAGTGCAGAACTTACCTCTTGGTTGCATTCATTTACACCTGCCATCAACCACTATATTAAAAGTGAATTAAAATTTAAAACGGATTTAAAATACAATATGTTTGGATCTGTACATCCATGGAATAACGAGGATGACAATACGCGTGACAACCTTCGGTTGGCAATGGCACAAAACCCGTATCTAAAAGTGTTAAATCAATCTGGGTATTACGACGGAGCAACCACTTATTTTAATGCAAAATACACCTTATCACAAATAGATCCGAGTGGCAAAATGAAAGATCGCTTTACGTTTAAAGGCTATCGCAGTGGACATATGATGTATTTGCGTGACCAAGATTTAATTCAGGCTAATGACGATTTAAGAGCCTTTCTTAAAGAGTCATCCGCAAATGGAAAGGCCGCAAAATACTAATGCAAACACCCCTCATAAGCATTCTGATTCCTTTTAAAAATACGGAACTCTATTTAGGCGATTGTATTGATTCTATTGTACAACAAACCTATACCAATTGGGAACTGCTAATTGTGGATGATGGTTCTACAGATACAAGTTATGAAGTCGTAAAAAAATACACTCATAATGAGAACAGAATCCACTTGTTTAAAAATGAGGGACGTGGAATTATTGAGGCATTAAAAACGGGCTATAAATACGCTAAAGGCACTTTTATTACGCGAATGGACAGCGACGACCTGATGGCATCAAACAAACTTGAACAGATGCAACTCTCCTTAGTCAAGCATGGCGAAGGACACTTAGCGCTGGGGCATGTTCGTTACTTTTCAGATGAAGGCATCGGAAATGGTTACAAACGCTACGAGACTTGGCTTAATGGGTTGACTTCTAAAGGGGCTAATTTTGATGAAATTTATAAAGAGTGTGTCATCCCTTCTCCTTGTTGGATGGTTTACAAAACGGACTTTGACCGCTGTGGAGGATTCGTACCAAACACCTATCCAGAAGATTACGATTTAGCATTTCGGTTTTATAAACAGGGACTAAAATGTATCGCTTCAAATGAGGTGTTACACCATTGGCGCGATTATCCAATTAGAACTTCCAGGGTTGATGCTCATTATGCTGAAAATTCATTCTTAGAATTAAAGGTGAATTATTTTTTAGAGCTATCGCATCACAAAGAAAAAACAATCGTCATTTGGGGTGCTGGTACCAAAGGAAAAAAAGTAGCCCAATTACTTATTGAAAAAAACACCCCCTTTGTTTGGGTTTGTGATAATCCTAAAAAAATAGGAAAGGAAATTTATAATCAAACCTTAAAACCATTTAAATACCTTAATAAACTCAAAAGTTACCAAAGCATTATTACCGTTGCGAATCATGACTCACAAACGGAAATCAAACACTATTTCAACATCCACAAAAAGACTCCGATGAGGGATTATTTCTTCTTCTGTTAATCAAATCAAATTTTAGTTTTTATATTTGACAACACAATTCATAAGATGCAGTTTTTACACCCAGAATTTTTTTACGCACTTCCAGCACTGCTCATCCCTATTTTAATTCATTTATTTCAACTCAGACGTTTCAAAGTTCAAACGTTTACAAATGTAGCCTTATTACAAAAAATACGCCTACAAACCAGAAAGAGTTCGCAACTAAAAAAATGGCTCATTTTATTGATACGACTCTTATTAATCGCAAGTATTATTACAGCGTTTACTCAGCCCTTTCTATCCCATCAATCAGCTCAAAAAAACACTTCTGAAACCGTTATTTATTTAGACAATTCCTTTAGTATGCAGGCAATTGGCTCTAAGGGATCTCTATTAAATCGAGCTGTTCAAGATGTCATTACTGGGTTTGATGCGACTGAAAAAATTGGAGTTTTCACCAATTCTCAAAGTTACAAATCAACTTCTCTTAACGATTTAAAAACAGAGTTACTATCTCTAAAATACAGTCAAAATCAGTTGGACTTAAATACCGTAATTCTAAAAGGAACTTCCTTATTCTCAGATTCCAAAACAAGTTCAAAAACACTTATTATAGTCTCTGATTTTCAACAACAAGAAGACAAAATCCCATCGGTAGTGGACACTTCTATACGCGTTGTTTTAGTGCCATTAAAACCAATTAATACCGTAAACTCTTATATTGAATCGGTATCTTTAGAGCCCTCTCTAAATGCCAATTACTCCTTAAATGTCAGTGGTAAAACAAGCCGAACCACAGACGACCCCATCTCTGTGACTTTATACCAAGACCAGTCAATTATTGGAAAATCCATTTTAGAAAAATCTAAGGATTACAAAACAACTTTTGTGCTTCCAAACACCTTAGAGTTTGCTGGCAAGCTTTCTATCGAAGATACTCAAATTACTTACGATGACACCTTTTATTTTAACATTCCAAAAGCCGAAAAAATAGGGGTTTTAGCTATTCATGAAAATAAGAATTCTACGTATTTAAAGAAACTTTATTCAGGGGAGGAATTTATATTTCAAAGTCAAAATTATAAGACTCTTGATTACAGTCAAATTAAAACCCAGAATCTTGTTGTCTTGAATGGTTTAACTGAGATTTCATTGGTTTTAAAAAACAGTCTCGAAGCGTTTATGGAAAATGGAGGCGTGGTCGTAATGATTCCTTCTAAAAATGGGAATTTAAACTCTTATAATCAATTTTTAGCATTACAAACAAACCACAGACTTAAACCGCTCCAAACTCAAGAAAAACGCATCACTAACATTGCGTACAAGCATCCTGTTTTAAAAGATGTTTTTGAAGAAGAAGTTACTAATTTTCAATATCCAAAGGTTCAGTATTACTACCCCATCACAAGCGCTACAAACAGTGTATTATCGTTTGAAGACCAACAGCCTTTTTTAATTCAGTTTAAGGCATTGTTTCTATTTACTGCGGCAGTAGAACCCCAAGCCTCTAACTTTGTAAATTCGCCATTAATCGTTCCAATATTCTATAACATTGGAAAATCGAGTTTACAAACACCTCCTCTGTACTATTGGATTGGTTCTGAAAATAATTTCGATATTAAAATTAATTTGCAAAAAGACCGTATTTTAAAATTAGCAAACAAAGAGATTCAATTTATTCCGTTACAAACAAACTTCAACAATAAAGTAAGCATCACAACAAAAGAGCATCCAACGGAATCTGGGCATTTTTCAATCTTAAAAGACACAGACACCTTAACCCTAGTGAGCTATAACTACAATCGAAATGAAAGCCAGTTGAACTATGCCGATCTTACAAAAATCAAAGGGGTTTCGATTGAAAATTCTTTGAACACAACACTTAAAAATATAAAAATTGAGGCGAATGTGACTTGGTTGTGGAAATGGTTTGTTATTTTTGCACTATTGTTATTAGCTTTTGAAATGCTCATCTTAAAATATTTTAAATGAACGTACTTATAAAATCAGCTACCATTCTTGATGAAAAAAGTGATTTCCACAATCAAACTCAAGACCTATTAGTTGAAAACGGTTTCATTACTCAAATTGCTAAATCTCTCAAAAATCCAAACAAATACCCTGTAATTTCTTTAGAAAACCTCCATGTATCTAGTGGTTGGTTTGATAGCAGTGTATCGTTTGGAGAGCCCGGTTATGAAGAACGTGAAACAATTGCCAACGGCTTACAAGTGGCTGCGGCATCTGGGTTTACAGATATTGCCCTGAATCCAAATACAAATCCAGTGATTGACTCTCACTCCGACATTTCGTTTGTGAAATCTAAAGCAGCAAATTCTGCAACTAGCCTCCACCCTATTGGTGCCCTCACCAAGGAGAGCAAAGGCATAGACCTTGCTGAATTATATGATATGAAATCTGCTGGAAGTATTGCATTTGGAGATTATAAAAAATCCATTGAAAATCCAAACCTTCTCAAAATTGCTTTGCAATATGCTTCAAGTTTTGATGGGTTAGTTCACTCGTTTCCACACGAAAACAGAGTGGCTGAAAATGGAGTAATGAACGAAAATATCACGAGTACACGAATGGGGCTCAAAGGATTGCCGCCATTGGCAGAAGAGCTACAAATTGCACGTGATCTTTTTCTCTTAGAATATACCGAAGGAAAACTCCACATTCCAACAGTATCAACTGCAAAATCAGTTGCTTTAATCCGCGAAGCAAAAGCAAAAAAACTAGACGTCAGTTGCAGTGTCGCTATTCACAATTTGATATTTACTGACGAAAGTTTAAATGACTTTGACACCAACTTTAAAGTCAACCCTCCTTTGCGAACCCAAACCGATATAGAAGCCCTAATTGAGGGACTCAAGGATGGGACCATAGACATGGTCACTTCCGATCATAACCCAATTGATATTGAGCACAAAAAAATTGAATTTGATTATGCCAAACACGGCACTCTCGGTCTGGAAAGTGCTTTTGGGGTATTGAATACGATATTCACAACCAAAAAGACCATACAGCTACTTACAAAGGGAAAAAAACGCTTTGGTTTGAATACACAGAGTGTAGCAATTGGAAACGCTGCAAAGTTGAGTTTATTCAACCCTTCAAAAAGCTATATTTTTAAAGAGCAACACCTGCATTCAAAATCCAAAAACTCACTCTTTTTAGGTTCAAAATTAAAAGGAACGGTTTATGGCATCATTGCAAACAACACCACTTCAATACCGCTTTAAATGATCGATAATAACGATATTAAATCTGGAAAAAGTAGTGCGGTTATAAGTTATTTTTATCTCCTAGGAGTCTTGATTGCTTACTTCACAAATTCAGATAAAAAAAGTCAATTTGCCTATTTTCATATCCGTCAATCTTTAGGATTATGGCTCTCTTTTATGGCATTAGGCTATCCTATTGGATACTTTGATAGTTGGCAAATTACAGGTTCATTTTGGATGGCATTTGGAATTCTATTTATCTATGGGTTCTCAACGGCATTATCGGGTAAAATGATTCCTATTCCCTTGGTTGGAAACCTCTATCAGACGGCTTTTAAAAACATTAAATAAATGAGTGCACAACTTCCGTTAATTCATGTAAGCAGACCGTCATCACTCAAAGAAAACGCCCCCTTATTGGTGATGCTTCATGGGTACGGCAGCGATGAAAATGATTTGTTTTCGTTTGCGACAGAACTTCCAGAAGAATTGTTCATTATATCCATTAGAGCCCCTTACCCACTCCAACCGAGTGGAAATGCTTGGTATGCAATTAATTTTGATGCAGAGCAAAATAAATGGAATGACAATGATCAGGCAAAATCTTCAATGAAACTGTTGATGGATTGTATTGACAAAGCTTGTAAACTCTATCCTGTCGATCCAAATAATGTGACGCTATTAGGCTTCAGTCAAGGAACCATTTTAGCGATGGCAACAGCCTTAAATCATCCCACCGAAATTAAAAACATAATTGGCTTAAGTGGTTATATCAACCATGACATTCTCCCTGATAATTTAGAAGCATTAGATTTTTCAAATTTAAACTTCTATTGTTCTCATGGCACTGTCGATCAGGTAATTCCAATTGATTGGGCGCGGCAAACACCAGTATTTTTAAAGTCTTTAAACATCCAACACACCTACAGTGAATTCCCTGTGGGGCATGGCGTTGCTCCGCAAAATTTCTATGAATTAAGAGATTGGATTTCAACTAAAATTTAGGCACTCCTATAACGTTGATCCTTCTGTAGATAGTTCTGCTGCAGCTTTTTCATATTTCTTAATAGGAACTTCTGGTTTTGACAACTCTAACGCTTCAATTTTAGATTTAAATTTTTTGATGTCTTTTTCATATTTATCAATAATGCTTTTAGAATTCACATACTGGAACACATTGAGTAGGATTGAAAACAGAAATAAGTAAAGGTATATTTTTCCTTTCATTTTAGAGATATTTGAAGTTGATCGTAAGCGAGATGAACATTTGCAGGCAGACTTTTTTCTAGGTCTTTATGAAACCCTAAATGATGACTCACATGCGTCAAAAAAGCTTTTTTAGGATTTACACGTTTGATAAACGCCAAGGCTTCATCGAGGTTAAAATGAGAGACATGAGGCTCAATTCGTAAGGCATTAATAACCAAAACGTCTAAGTATTGTAGTTTTTCAACTTCCAGATCTGAAACTGTTTTTGCATCGGTTATATAGGCAAAAGCATCCATTCGAAATCCAAAAATAGGGAGTGAATTATGGAGCACATTAATAGGCTGAACTAATCTGGTTCCTACAGTAAAAGGAATGTCCGTAATTGGATGTGCATTCAAAGTTAGTACACCAGGGTATTTATTTTCGGTTGCAAAAATATAATCAAAACGTTTGTAAAGCGATTTTAAAACCCGTTCATGAGCATACACATCAAGTGCGCCCTGTCTATAAAAAAAAGGTCTTAAGTCGTCCAACCCTGCGGTATGATCGCTGTGTTCGTGTGTAAAAAGAACAGCATCTATCTTAGTGCAATCGGTACGTAAAAGCTGCTGTCTAAAATCTGGACCACAATCAATTAGGATCGTCAAATCTTCCCACTCAACGAGTGCGGATACTCTAAGACGCTTGTCTTTTGGGTCTTCACTTAGACATACAGGGTGTGTACTTCCAATAATTGGAATCCCCTGCGAAGTTCCCGTGCCTAAAAATGTAATTTTCAATGAATGATTAATTTCAACAAAAATAGACTATTTTTTTTGTAAGCTATTCTAAAGTGATACCTTTGTGTGGTAACCTCATTAATTTTAAAGATGGAAATAACGCTTAAAGGGGATGCTGTAATTGAAAGTATTCCTTCACTAAAAGACAAAGCTTTAAGAATCAATTTAAATGAAAATATCTACGGAACTTTTGCAGAAATTGGTGCTGGACAAGAAACTGTAAGGCATTTTTTTAGAGCTGGAGGGGCTTCAGGAACCATTGCAAAAGCCATGTCTGCTTATGATAAATCTTTTAGTGATGCGATCTATGGCATTGAACAAGAAAATCGATATGTAACAGAAGATCGATTAAAAAAAATGTTGACTCACGAGGTTAAACTCATTGAAGATCGCCTTTCTCGAGAAGAATATCCAAATAAAATGTTTTTTAGTTATGCGAATACCGTTGCTACTATTGATTTCGCTAAACGTTTTAAAGGCCATGGATGGGTTGGAATACGCTATCAAGTTGATGCCAACCAAAAACAATACAATGAAATTACACTCCATCTCCGGTTTAAAGAAACGGATGCACGCTTGCAACAAGAAACACTTGGAAAACTAGGAACCAACCTCATATATGGAGCGTTTTATAAATACAATCAACCAAAAAAATTATTGCGTTATTTATACGATCATATTGATAAAGATCAGTTAGAAATTGATACTATAAATTTTTCTGGACCTTCTTTTCAAGAGGTAGATAACCGACTGATGAGTTTACAGCTCTTAAAAAACGGAATGACGGATGCCGTTATGTTTGCACCCGATGGAAACAATGTTTTACCGGCACGTGTGTTGTACAAAAAAAATATATTAGCGTTTCGAGGTAGTTTTCGACCAGTTACGAAGGTAAATATGGATATGTATAAACAATCCTATCAACTCTTTTTGAGCGAAAATAAAGTTAAAAAAGAAAATACTAAGGTTATATTTGAGATTACCTTATCCAACCTCAGAGCTTCTGGAGGTGAAATTGATGAACAAGATTTTATGGATCGAGCACGCTTGTTGTGTTCTCTTGGACAAACGGTTCTCATCTCCAATTTCCAAGAATATTATAAACTTGTTGAGTACTTTAATCTCTACACCAAAAACCGTATGGGCCTATCCATGGGAATCAATAACTTAATTGATATTTTTGATGAGAAATATTACCGCCACCTAAGTGGGGGAATTTTGGAAGCCTTTGGAAAACTCTTTAACAAAGATCTCAAAATCTATTTATACCCAATGTTAACGGAAAATAAAACCATGACCACTAGTGAAGACTTGAAGGTACATCCACGTATGAAGGAACTCTACAAATATTTTAAATACAATGGGAAACTCGTTGATATTAAAAATTATGACCCTGAAATTCTCAATATTTTCTCAAGGAAAGTTTTAAAAATGATTTCAAATTCGGAACAAGGTTGGGAAGAAATGCTTCCTGAAGGTGTTTCTGATATCATCAAAAAACAAAAATTATTTGGGTATGAAGGGTAATTGTGTCCCATAAACTCATAAAAAAAGCGACCTGTTGGTCGCTTTTTTTATTTCAAAATCTGATCCGTATGTTCTTTCGTTTTAACTTTTAAGATGATGTCTTCAATGACTCCCGCTTCATCAATCACAAATGTAGTACGGTGAATGCCATCATATTCTTTGCCCATAAATTTCTTAGGACCCCAAACACCAAAGGCATTGATAACCGACTTATCTTCATCCGCTAGTAATGGATAAGGAAATCCGTATTTTTCTTTAAAATTAGATTGGCGTTTGGCACTATCTGCACTCACTCCCAAAATATCGTAACCTTGAGCTGTAAAACGACTGTAATTATCACTTAAATTACAGGCCTCAAGGGTACATCCAGGAGTACTAGCTTTTGGATAGAAAAACAACACCAGTTTTTTTCCTTTGTAATCTGAAAGAGTTCTGGTGTTTCCAGCCTCGTCTAAAGATTGAAAATTTGGAGCGGCATCGCCTATTTGTAATGTAGTCATAATTAGTATCTTTGATTAATACAACAAAGATAAACGAATGACAAAAACGGAGAAGGTAAATTTTGTTATAAAAACCTTAAAAGAATTTTATCCTGAGATCCCTATCCCCCTAGATCATAAGGATCCATACACCCTTTTAATTGCTGTGTTGTTATCGGCACAATGTACGGATGTGCGCGTGAATCAAATTACCCCACTTCTATTTGCCAAGGCCGATAACCCTTATGACATGGTAAAAATGTCTGTAGAAGAAATCAAAGCCATCATACGACCTTGTGGGTTGTCACCCATGAAGAGCAAAGGAATTCATGGACTGTCACAGATTCTGATAGACTCCCACAACGGACAGGTACCACAAAGTTTTAGTGCTTTGGAAGCCCTACCTGCCGTAGGACATAAAACCGCCAGTGTGGTCATGGCACAGGCGTTTGGTGTGCCTGCATTTCCAGTGGATACACACATTCATCGCCTTATGTACCGTTGGAACTTAACAAATGGTAAAAATGTGACTCAAACTGAAAAAGATGCCAAACGTTTGTTTCCAAAAGAATTATGGAACGATTTGCACTTGCAAATCATTTGGTATGGCCGGGAGTACTCCCCTGCCCGTGGCTGGAATTTAGACGCAGACATCATTACCAAAACCATTGGACGAAAGTCTGTGATTGATGCCTATTACAAATAAGCCCGATTTCATTTTTTAATTGCTTTAACTTTATTTGTTTTAAAACGCAAGTAATAGACTGTCAATTGTTTACATTTAATTTTAGGCTGTATTTTTATTGTTTATATTAATAAATGCTGTATTTTTATTATTTATATTAATAAATAGTATAACTTTGTGAACTGATTAAGACCCCAAGTCTAAATCTTCAAAAGAGTTTAACCGAAGTTTTAGATTCTGTTTTTATTGAATGCCGTATTGGAAAGGTTCCGATATACGACTCGTTGAGGTCTTATTAGGACATAGCTCTATAAATACACCTATGGAAAATGTGCCTAATTTATGATAGAGAATTTTGTTCTACAAGATCAATTATTATAATTAAATATATGAAAATCAATATTTTAAAACAAAAAACTTAACAATCAAACATAATGGATATATCGGAACCAGTTCCGATATACAATAGTTGGCAATAATTAAAAAATATGAAACATATATTATACATATATTATACATAAGCATTCACTACTTTAAACACAGTAAAAACACTTACTCAAAATATGAATATAAAAATAAAAAAAAGAGTATTTACACTTAAATCTAACCGATTAAAGTAAACTACTTTTGTATGACATTGTCTATAACTACAATTTAAAATTATGAAAAGAAAAGTATTAACATTAACCATATTTGTTCTCCTGATTACAGGAAAACAACTTTATGCCCAAACAGGCAATGTTGGAATTGGTACATTAACTCCTGATATATCAGCTAAATTAGATATAAGTGCAACGGATAAAGGAGTATTACTTCCTCAAATTGACTTGCAAGGTTTAAACGATGCGACAACCGTTACAAACCCAGCGAAAAGTTTATTGATATGGAATACAGGAGCAACATGGGGAGATTCAGCGTATTATTACAATAGCGGGACACCAGGCTCACCTGTTTGGATAGAAATTAGTGATAATAGTGTAAGCAACACCTTAGACGTAGGATACATCTTGGGTTGGGCAGCTAGCACTACACCACCTGATTTTTTACTTCCACTTAGTGGAGGCACCTTTAACAAAGCAGACTTTCCAGATTTAATAGCACAACATACTTCACATCCTAATCAATTTATTGCGAGTGAAAATGCTACCACTTTTACGTTAAAGGATGTGAACACTACTGGACGTTTTTTACGTGGGGGAGCAGCGGCAGGTGCAGACCAAGCCATGAGTACTGCACTTCCAAACACTAATTTTTCAACCGACAATCAAGGGTCGCATGCACATAGTGTAGATCCTCCAGCAACGAATTCTTCCTACAATGGGGGACATAGCCATACAATGGGTTTTCTAAATGACGATTACAATGGTACTGGTGGTGGAAACAGTAGTTTAGAGGATGACGGTGGATCTTGGCATTATAAAACTACTTCATCTGCGCCTACTCATATTCATATCGTTGACATAGCTGCATTTTGGAGTGCCAGCAGTGGAGACCATACACATTCCATAACTGGAGGTGGTGATGCAGAAACACGTCCAATAAACACATCCGTAATATGGTGTATTAAGGCTAAATCTACCAGTACAACAGGAGCCGTTACCATCAATAACAATACATTATCTGCACCAGCATCCTCCCAGTTTATAGGCTCCGATGGAACAGGAGCCTTGGTGGGAAAATCCGTTACAGGAGGCAACGATCTTTCATCTACGGCTGTGAATAATACTCCTGCTACTGCCAACCATAGATTTACCATAGCTGTTTCAGGGGCTGGTTTTTTGATGGTAAATGGTTGTGTGAATATGTGGAGCGATGCTAATATTCAAATATTTTTTGACATCAAAGTAGGTGCTACTACTTACGGCTCGTTTGGCGTAGGTAGTAGCAACTCTGAGGATGTATGGCAGTCGCTTCCCTATACCGCTGTAATTCCAGTAGCTGCTGCCGGAAATATTGAGGTAGATATAGTACCAACTCCAGGCAGTTTTACTGGAATAGAAAGACCTCGTTTAAGCTATATTTTTATACCTAATTAAAATATTGTTATTATGAAAAGTATACTTTTACTATTTTTGATGATAGCATTTAGCATCAATTCCCCCCCCCGCTGGTGCGCGAATCTTTCGCGTTCCAAGTAAACTTTGTAAGCCACACGATAGGAATCGTGCGGCAGCAAGGGATTCTACGCAATTTGAAAAAAAAACCCAACATTTATGTCTTCAACAACATATAGAAATAATATAAATCGTATTAATGGTCAAATCGCTGATTTAAAAAAGAAACAAACTGCGGAACGAAAAAAAGAAGTAGATATAACATCTAAAATCAATGATTTGTCAAGAAGAATTGCTTCATCGAAAAGCTTGTCTACTATTCAAAGTTATCAAAGACAAATAGATAGTAAGTCTAAAGATTTAATACGAGCAGGAGAAAAAGTAGCTGATTATCATAAAAAAATCACAGATAAAAATAAAGAATTAACTCGTAATCAAACAAGCCTAACAAGAGAAGTCGACAAAGAGACGAAGAAAAGACAAACCAATGAATTAAATTTTCTCAAAGAAAAGGAAAGACTGAACCGCTCAGAACTTAGCAATATTAGAAATATAAATTCAGAGTTAGAAAGACAGCAATTTGTATTCAATGATTACACAGTTCCAGAAAATGAATTAACTGGAAATGATAATGAATATAATCTTCAAGAACTTACTGATTTACATTCACGAATTGACAGTGTGCTTGAAAAATTAGAAAAACTTGGATTTGGGCAAGAAATTATTTTTGATGAAATTGAGGAGTTAAAATCTAAAAGTAAGAAAATCACAAAAAAAGATTTAAAAATGATGTTGATTGGAAAAATCGTGAGTTTTGGAGTTGGAAAAGTCGATTCAGAAACTGCAAGTGAAATTTTCGAGACAATTACAGAAATTAATCTAACCAAATACATTGGTTAACAGGAAATAGAAATTATGAGTAAACCAGAAATTGAAGGTTTAATAACCTGGCCGAGAAACCTTAGCACGCTAAGTGGATGCGGATTGTCTACATTGCGTGGAGGCGGAATGTCAACTCTTAGAGATGGTGGAATGTCAACTTTGAGAGGTGGCGGATTATCTACACTTCGAGGTGGTGGAATGTCAACTTTGAGATATGGAGGACTATCTACTCTTCGATACGGAGGATTATCTACATTACGATATGGTGGGTTATCAACATTACGTTACGGTGGTCTATCAACATTAAGTGGTGGTGGTTTGTCGACTTTAAGCGGTGGTGGAATGTCAACTTTGTCAACAAACGTCTATCGAAGTAATATACCACCTTGGCCTCATTTCGTAAGAGAATTAGAAAAAAGAGGTTTTAATAGTCAATCAGAAATGATTAGAAATTATTTACCTGAACATTTATGGCCAGAAAACTTTTTTAATTAGTCTATAGAATAAAATGAAAAGAAAACTGCGTAGAACAACGTATAAAAACAATAGGGCAATTGTAGCAAAACCGAATGGTTCGGGCGCTTTTGAGAGGTCCCCGCTGGTGCGCGAATCTTTCGCGTTCCAAGTAAACTTTGTAAGCCACACGATAGGAATCGTGCGGCAGCAAGGGGTTGGCGACAAGTTAACAAAACCGAGAAACTGATTGACTAACCATAAAGTATTGTTTACTCAATAAAGAACATTATTCACTCATTATTAGTTTCGGAATAACTAAACATTCTTTAAAATTGAATTATTATAATAAAACAGATATGAAAAAAAATATTTTTGCTCTAATATTATTGTTCGTGACTTTTAATTCATTTAGTCAGAATATTAACGGAAAAAAAACTACTGAAAAGCCGAATTATTCAGAAAACTCTGAAATAGAAGTTATCTATAATGATAGTTTGAAAACGTTTAATTCTAAAAACAAACCTGTCGGAATTTTTGTGAACGGAATTTTTCTTAATGAAAATTTAATTTCAGCAATTAATCCTAATAAGATTGAAACTATGAAAGTTGAGAAAGATAGTTTTGAAAAAAATGGAAAAGAATATTTTGGAAAAATAATTATAGAATTGAAATCGAATTATAAACCAAACTTTATATCTCTAAAAGAACTTGCAAGTAAATATTTGACTTTAGACACAAACCCAATAATATTTCAAATTGACGAAAATGTGATAAACCAAGATTACAATGAATATGCAGTTGACGAGAGCTTTATTCTTAAAATTGAACTGAATAAAATAAAAACGTCTGAAAAAGGTACTGAAATTAATTTAGTTAAGTTAATCACGAAAACACCAGAAAACATAAAAAAAGCAAACGAAATCCGTATTAAAGGAACGGAAATATAAAACCAGTTGCCAACACCGTATATGATTTATTGCTTGTTCTCGCCTACTTCTGAAAATCTTCGCAGATTTTCAGTTTATTGTGTACTTGCAAAGTTAAGTGCTAAACCACGCAACTACTCATAGCCGAGACCGTTCTAATTAATCAGAGATTCAAATTTATGTCCTTTATACACAGAAACGTTCAAGGCTTTTGAGTAATTCAAAAGAAAATTGATGGTTTCAGTTTTAGGTTTTAAGGTGTTGGAATCAGATGGATTTTCAGTGTAAAGTTTTGCCATTAGCCTGTCATTATTAGTTAGTTACTACTACAACGACAGAATATTTAATTTATTTTATCAGGCAATTAATTTGTCAAAACAATATTGTGTTTTTCAATTAATTTACGAAGATTAATTAGGGCATACCGCATCCGTCCCAAAGCC
>Ga0209555_10000759_pt1 | contig 26402 bp, 14 predicted proteins | sample SaaInl85LU_5_DNA_FD_184643 | JGI IMG/M metagenome (GOLD analysis project Ga0209555, IMG submission 184643) | Marine microbial communities from expanding oxygen minimum zones in the Saanich Inlet - ESP_85LU_5_DNA (SPAdes) (version 2) | ecosystem: Environmental > Aquatic > Marine > Intertidal... | reverse complement strand
GGTAATATATACGATGAATAATGAGTATTGGGAAAGAAGCTGGAAAAAATAAAATAAGAGACACTCATTGGATTGGAGAGGTCGTAGATAATGCGGACCCTTCTAATTTAGGGAGATGTAGAGTAAAGGTGTTTGGTAAATTTGATGACCTTCCAAGTGAAGCGATTCCATGGGCTACTCCAATGAATCGTGACCATGTTGGTTCTCATTCAATTCCAAATATTGGGACTGTTGTTGCAGTTAGATTTGACAATGGTAATATCTATCATCCAGAGTATTGGTTTCAAATTAATCAAAGTAAAGCATTAAAGGCTGATATTTTAGACCCTTCTGCTGCACCACAAGATGTTGTTTCATTAGTTTATGATTCTGTAAGAAATGTTAGAATCTATCACTCGCCAGAGGACGGTCTGGTAATTACTCGAGGAAGCGGCGCTAAAGAGAGACCGCTAATTCAAATTGACGAACAAGGTTTTATCAAAATAACAACAGATGAAAAGATATTCTTAGATGCTGGTAATGTATTTCTTTCTAATACTGGTGAAGGTAGTGAAGATGAAACAGAACCTGTAGTTCGAGGTGCATCATTACAAGAATGGTTACAAAAACTATTAGATGATTATAAAACTCATTTTCATCCAACTGGAGTAGGTCCTTCTGGTACTCCAGTTGGAGCAACCCCTGCGACAATTAGTCAATTAAGTAGCACACACGAGGATTATCAACAAATAAATAAATAAGATATATAAGTCTATAAAACATATCTATTATGCCGGCACAATGGCCAACATTTGTTAAAAACGTCTCTAAAAAATTAGAATCTAGAAATGCAAAGACTAGAGATAAATTTGCTATATTTTTAGCAAATGAGTATTTTAAGGCCGTTAAGAGTTCTCAAACTATATTTGGAAATAAACATGTTTCTGGCGATAAACGTATTTTAGAAACCGGATTTAAAGCAGCCTTCAGAGAAATTTATGAAAATGAAACAATCAAGTTTGAGAATAAATTTGAAATGTCAAGGTATTCGGATTTCTTTGAACCTCTACCTAACAACAATTTTGATTTTGATCCCCTTTGTGAAATTGAAGAATGGACTAAAAATAATGAAGAAAACTTAAAAAAGTTTAGGTTTTATCAAATGTTTCCATCTACATGTCCTCCATACAAGGAAATAGATATTTACGCGGGTATTGATTTTGACCTAATAATTAGTCAAAATCAACAAGATGCCGCATCTCAAATTGAAAATAGTAGTGATGGGATATTATATGCAACTATGTCAATTGCAAATTTTACACCAGATGTTGCGTATAAATTCCTATACTCTATCAATGGTATTGATCAGCCTCTATCGCCTGCAAGTGATGATGGAATATTACAAGTTAGAGTAGATACTACGCCAGGAACATATGATTATATTTTTAAGAGCGTATTTGACTTAAATGATAATTTAATTAAAGAAATTAATAAAGAAGCGACTGTAACAATAGGTGATGAGGGTCAAGTCGACACGATTAATGTTGTCAAAGACCCAAATGAAGGTAAGACTCCTCGTCAACTAATCCCAGAATTAACAGAAGAGCAGACTATTGAAGTCTTAGCTGATAGGGTTTTACATCAATGTGACGGTTCTGAAGAATTTAAAATCTGGGTAGAACGCTTAGCTATTTCTAGAAATGATAAATTAGGCGCTAAAGTTGCAAAAAGGGTTGAAGATTTAATTGAAAGTTATTATAAATCTGAAGAAGAAAAACTAAGAAGTGAAATGTTTTCAAGATCAAGAACAAGGTATATGACGCCTAGTAATCTAAGAGCCCTAGAAAAAAAATTCGAAATAAAAGTAGAAACTACAATTCGAAATAAAATACCCGATACCTCTCAATTAATTGAACTTGGAATATTGAGTGAAAATACTTTAAATGAATATATTTTCCAAAGCCAACATAAGGATGATCCAATCACTATACCAAAATGGTTAACAACAGATGGCTATATCTGTAAATTTACATACATTAAACTTGTAGATTCTATTACACGGGCTAGACTTGTTAATGTGGGGGATAGCTGGGATGAACTTGATAGAATTCGTAAAAAAGAAAGATTATATAAAAAAGAGAAAGAGCTATGGTGGGAATTACTTAGAAAATGGGGTAATTCAAAAAATGTAAATGAAAGAGGTGAAACTATAATAAATAGCGATGGATATAATATAATGGCTAAAGCAATTATTGATTATTGGAAAAGCACAGCAGTGCAGCCATTTAAGAAAACACCACCAATACCGCCATGTAATACACAACCGCCATTAGGTGGAATTTATACTCCAATTTCATATGGATCTGAAGTAATTTTAGCAAATGATTTAAGAAGGGCATGGAATACTGGTAAAAGATTTAGCAAACAACCATTGACACCAGTGGCTTCAAAGGCAGTTGCAAGCGCTGTTTCAGTTGCTTGTGCAAAACATTTATTAAAATTAAAATTCTTATACTTAGGTGGAATTACAACCCCGGTAAGTCCAATTCCAATGGTTGGATTTTCACCACTAGTAATTTAATTAGATATATAATCATATAATTATTAACACTTTAACAAACAAAAAAATGTCACAAGACACAAAAACAAAAAGATTAAGAATCAAAGATTCTACAGAAAACACTAACGATGAAGTTATTGTAAAAGAAGCAAAAGAAACTCCATACACAATTAATGCAAACCCTTCGCTTGAAGAATTTAATTGGGATGAACATATTGCAGGATGTCCATCAACAACTAGAAAACCTAACCCTCATATTAAAACAAAAAATGGAGACAAGGTATATTCTAGAGAATCATACGCACAGGAGTTATATGATTTAATGGAAAGCTTCTATAGCAATAGTGAAAATCAAACCACCTTCGATATTAAAGTTGGAGAGACACATGAGGGTAAGATATATGCGCTAGATATGGAATGGTGTTCAATTGACGTTGGTTATAGAGAACTAGTGTATGTTGATTTATCTAGAGAGTCATCGGCTTCTAAATCTAAATTAATTCCTGGAAATACAATTTCAGTTCAAATCACAGGAGACAGAACATCTAATAAGAAAGGATTTATTATTGGTTCAGTGGAGGCTGGAGTTAAATCCGCAATTACTAAAGAATTACTAGAATCAATTGAAGACGGTAACACGGCTTATGTTGCAACGGTTTTAAGTATGATTCAAGGCGGTGGTTATATTGTAAACGTACAAGGTATAGATTGTTTTATGCCAGGTTCTCTTGCAGGAATTAATAAATTAGTAGATTTTGAATCTATTATTGGAACTGAATTATATGTTGTACCAATGAATTATTCTCCTGAAAAAGGAACAATCGTAGTATCTCATAGAAAATACTTACAAGCATTGATTCCAAATAAAGTTGAAGAGGTATCTGCTAATATGGATGTTACTAGAACAGGTAATGTCACTGGATCTGCAAAATATGGAGTATTTGTAGAATTTGAAGGTTGTTTAACTGGAATGATTCATACAAATGATCTTGATCCAGAAACTGCTAAGAAACATAAAGCAAGAGAAATTAAACCAGGAGATGAGATTCAATTTAAGATTAAGGAGGTAATTAGCAATAATAAAATTACATTAACACAGATAGAAAAAGTTGAAGTAGTTGACCCTTGGAAATTAATCGCTGAAAAATATACAACGTTCCCAATGGAAGTTGCTGGTGTTGTTAAATCTATTAAAGATTACGGTGTATTTTTAGATATTGGAGAAGGTGTTGTAGGTTTATTGCATGTTTCTGAATTTCCAGAAGAATTTGATAAAGATTCAATTGAAAAGAACGATACAATCACAGTTAAAATTACAAGAATTGAGGTTGATACAAGAAAGGTTTTTCTAAAACTATAATTGTTAATAACTTTTTAAAAATAATTAACCCGAGATTTTTTAGTCTCGGGTTTTTGTTTATATTTACATAATTATTTTAATGAGATATATAATCAAACTGTAGTTTAATAATATATCGATAAATGAATAACTTAAATGACTCTAAAATACTTGAAAATGCGCTTGTTGGTGTGGAATTTGAATTTTATTCAAATTTAAGTATAGAAGAAACTTCAAAGCAAATTGCGGAACTTATTGGTAAAAAAATTCGTATTGAGGAAAAAGCACACAGTGACTTTGAAGTAACCCAAGATGAGTTTAAGATAGAACCAGATATGAGCGGCGGTGCAAAGCTTATGGAGCTTGTTACCGGGGCACTTCCATATTTTGCCGCACGCTTAATGATTATCAAAGTTAACCAATGGATTGATGAGAATGGGTATACTAATGACAGATCTTCAATTCATTTAAATCTTTCTTTTGACAAAAATAAAATAGACAATAAATATAGAATCTCTAAGATGAACACTCTTAAGTTTATCCTAGATTTTAATGAAGAGCAAGTGTTTAAGTTTTTTCCACAAAGAGAGGATTCAGCTTATGCAAAATCAATTAAATTTGTTATACCAAAGGATGATGTTTCATTTTTTGATGGAAAACATATAAACCAACAAAACTTTATCTACCCTGATTCAAAATATTATGGTATCAATTTTGAAAAAAGACATAAAAATTATCTTGAATTTAGATATGTTGGTGGAAAGGATTGGCAAAAGAAAACTACTACAATATTACACCTTATTGATAGATTTTTAATTCAATTATGGAATTCAACTGAAACGACTCAATTTACAGAACTCAATGCAATTGAACTTAAAAGGATAATTTCTAACAATCAAAGAATAATTGACGCCAGAAGTGACTGGAAAACAATATCTCAAAATTGGAAAGACACTAAATTTACCGTAGATCTCAAAGATGACCCTAAAATAGTTTCTTTATACTGGAGCAATATTAAACAACGAGTTATAAAATTATTCACACATGGTAATTTTAGTAAGGGTCACATCAATTATGACTCAGACACTGGCAGGATTCAAGTGCAAAATGGAAGACTTGATTACTGTGTTGATCTAGATGGTTATGATTTTGTCAATTGTTTTTTAAGAGGAGAGTTTAGATATTGTGATATGTTTACGTGTCAAATTGAGGGTTCTGATATTGACTCTTGTAACTTCTATGCTTCATCACAAATAACAACATCAAAACTTAAAAGTTCGTACGTTCATCGTAGTGTTGTAACTGATGATTGTTATGTTTATGGAAAGGGTTCTTTTAAAGGAACAATGAATGGAGGAATATTCCGAGAGGGAGGATACGATAAAAAGACAACTGTATTTAATCAAACTGAAATAATACTATCAACACCAATATAAAAATAATAAAAAGAAATGAGTGATATTTATATAGGAAATGAATCAAATTTACAAGACCCAGTTTATCAAACTGATTGTTTTAACACGTTTGTTAATGAATTAGCAGACGAAATTACAGGTTCATGTATGATTCCAATGAATCTTCCAAAAAAAGAGGTTCAAAATATAGTTAAACGTGCGAAAAAATGGTTCTATAAAAATTATGAGTACTCTGTTAGAGAAAACTTTATAGTTTTACCAAAAGGTTTATTTAAGTCTGAACATTTTAAAAAAACAAGAAGTTTTACTTTCGAACCCCCAACAGATGGTAGCGGCGGAGAAATCTTTTCAGTGTTTGCGTGTGCTCCCGTTGGTTCAAATTGGGGAGGTAGTATGGATATTAATTTTACGCAAGGAGATTTTGCGATTGAAAGAATGATGCTTGGAGGTACCTATGGAGGTTCTAAAACAGGATATGCTGCAGAGAACTTACAATATTATGTAATTAATGAAAGCTTCTTTGATCTAGCACGTCAAATTATCCACAACCCAATTAGTTATCAGTATAGTCAATTAACACATGAGTTACGATTTACAGGGGAAACTCCATTTAAAGATGTTGTTCTTGAAGTTTATGAAACTATTCCTGATTGCTCGCTATATGGTGATGAGGCTTTCTTTAGATATTGTGCTGCTAAAATTAAAATTTCTTTAGGTCAAAAACTTGGAGTATTTGGATTTGTTCTTCCTGGAAATGTTACAGTAAATGCAGACCTGATACAGGGAATGGGTGAAAGTGAGCTTGAAGCAGTTGTTGAAGAAATTAAAAGTGATGAGGGTACTGATTGGATGATGCACTCTTAAAAACTAAATATATATAAATATGGAATTTTACATAAAAGATATAGGCGATCCTGGATACGATGTTAATACACTTCAAGTTGATGAAGAAATTGGAATGTTGTTAACTCAAATTGAAATGTGTCTTTTTACAAAAAAAGGAGATGTTTTAGGAGCCGTTAATTTTGGTGCAAACTTGGAAGATTATGTATATTCATTTATGTATAACGATGGAATGCTAAAGGGGGTTATCACCGATCAATTTGATACATACATTCCATTAGCAAAAAAATATAACACTACAGTTTCTGTTGATTTTTTAAGTCAAACTGAAAAAAATGTAGTTTTTATAGATATAACAATAGACAATAGATATAAAATCGAAGTTTATGTATAAAATAGAATATTAACAAAATGGCAGAATTTAAATTTTTATCAACGGCTAGAATTAGAGCCAATGAGATGATTACCGACACTCAATCATATATCTCTAGAATATATGGCCGTGCTGGTGAATTATTTACCACAGCATCTCCATTTTCTCAGATACTAAGTGTTCTTTCAAGCTTAACTGAGATGATATTCTATTATATAGAAGACTCTACAGTTGAACAAAATATTCTAACTGCCCAAAATCCTGAATCTATATATGGTTTATCAAGATTGGCAGGACATGATTCATTTAGAGGCGCATCAGCTATAGGAGAAATCCAGGTAAGATTAAATACTTTAGCTGGAAATGATATTGGCGGAGATGCCCTGAATATACCAGCGAACACTATAATTAAGGCTGAAAAGAATATGTTAGAATACATATTAAGAACAAACAATGACCAATTTAGAATTGAAAAAAGTAACCCAAACTATATTACAATACCAGTAATTCAAGGTAAAATTGAGACACAAATAGTTACAGGTACTGGTGAAAGTTTGCAGTCTTTTAATATTATTACAAAAGGAAACACAGACCATCATTCGGTTAGAGTAAGTGTTAATAGCGAGCTTTGGACTAAATACGATTCTCTATATGATATGAAATTTGGAACCAAGGGTTATCTTGTTAAGACTGGAATAACTGGAGGTCTTGATATTTATTTTGGAAATGGTTCATTTGGAATGATTCCAGTTGAAGGTGCTTCTATTGAGGTTGAGTATTTAATTACGGATGGTGCGAATGGTAATTTAACAGGTTCTAAAGATTTAAGATTTAAATTTATAACTGAAGGATTTGATTCACTTGGTGATACATTCGATTTAAATAATATGTTAGAGGCTAATTTTACAACAGCACCTAAAATGGGAGCCAACCCTGAAAGTACTGAATTAACTAAGTTAATTGCCCCGCTACAGAGTCATTCATTTGTTCTTGCAACTCCTGAAAACTATGAAGCATTTCTTTCAAAATACGGCATGTTTTCATACCTAGATGCATACAACACAACTGACGATGGATATTTAGACGATGACAATGTGATTTATTTGTTTATGTTACCAGACACTAAGAAAAAACTTTCAAAAAATAACGACTATTTTAATTTATCAGTAGATGAGTTCTTTTTCTCAGAAGACGAAAAGAATGGAATACTTTCAACATTAGAAAATAGTAGACAACAAATGGTTACAACTGAGGTAAAAATTGTGGAGCCTAAAGTTCAATATTTTAGAATGGATGTTAAAGTTAGATATTTTGAAGGATATAATAAGACTAATCTACATACTGAAATTCGTGCAAAGATTTCAGACTATTTAATTAACATAACAAGAAGAGATCGTTTGCCAAAATCAGATATTATTGCACTCCTAGAAGGTGTTGAAGGTATTGATTCGGTAAATGTTAAATTTACTTCTGAAAAGGAGGAAACCGCAAGAAGACTTGGATATTATTCAGTAGACACTGTAACAGTTACTCCAAGTACTCCGGTTCTTGAAGAGATAGGAAATGGAAAACAAAAATATGTTTTCTTTAAGAGGACTGTAGTAACAAACCAAGTTAACTTTGAACCAGGTGCAGCTCTTCCAGAAGCGGTTATTAATCTAGATTCTTTTGGTGATATTATCCTTGAAAAGGAGGAGGTTGCCCTATTTAGAGGCGGATGGATGGATCGCGACGGCATAATGGTACCTGATGAGGCGAAAATGGGAGAAATTGCGGCACTTTCAGTTTATTTTGACGAGCCTGCAGTACCAAACACAGTGTTCAGTAGATTACAAGCACAAAATAGAAAGGCACTATAATGGATGTTACTAAGAATTTATTTAAAGTAAGAAAGAAAAGGAACTATGATGTTAGGAAATCTATCATGGATGATCGTAAAAATGTTGGGAATACATATAGAGAAAACGTTTTATTGAATTCTCTCTCTAGACACATCCAGAGGAATCCAAGTCTAAGTGATTTTTTAATAATGATACAACATGTGCTTGCAGACATTATTGATAGTGTATCTTATTTAAGGTCTTATAAATCATTTACTATTAAAAAAGAGGATAAAAAAGTAAAATAATAAATGGCTATTCAAAACTTAAGATTTTTTGATAATAACTCAGATGATTTGAACTTGATTTTTAATCAAGAAACAAATATATGGGAGGGTGTTTGTTATTTACCAGAAGTTTCAACAGGTCTTTATGAGACATTGACAATCCATATTCTTGAAAAGGCAACAGGCGGTCTTGGCGATGAACTATGGATAACTCCAATTTCAAATATTAATGATGACTCATATTTTACCGCTAAATTTTTAAATGATTATGAATTTAGTGATGATATTTTTTTATATGGTGTAACTCAGCAGGATGGAGATCTATTTGTACAGAAACAAGTTGAACAAAAGTTTAAAATATTAGATAATTCTTACGCAGTATCTACCAATCAAGTGACTGGAGTTAACACGGTAAGCTACAGTACACCTAAATCTGCTATTAGTTATAATATAGCACTTAATAGCGAAGTTGAAGGGTATCACACTAGAATACTTGAGATAAACTTAGTCAATGACGCAAATTCGGAAGTGATTCCAATTGCTAATATTAGAGTATATGGAGAGGTTGAAGGAGAGGATGAAAGACTTAAAGTTCTTCTTTCAAATATGGGAATGCTACTTGAAGAGACTGACTATTTTATTTTTAAGAAGTCAGATATAAAGGAGCTTTCAACTGACTGGAAAATATTAAATGAGAAGAGAAAAGAATTACTTTTACAAGCATCTCAGATTAAGCCATTTGTTGGGACATATAAAGCCTTACTAAATGCAATCGATTTCTTTGGATATGATAAAATAACTCTTAAAGAATATTGGCTAAATATTAATGAACAGAATGAGAACTTTGGTAAATTAAAAGCCATTGCAGTTCCTGGACAGGACAGTATTGGTTTTTTATCTAATAAAAATAATGACACTAAGCTTCCAAATTCAAACTTAAAGAAAACTTCAAGATTTTCATTAGTTTATAGGTTAAACGAGGCCGACGGTGGATTAGATGAATGGGATATCCCAACTGTTAAAGAATCAACAGACTATTCCCCAGATGAAGTTCTTATAAAATTATATGGTCTTAAGAGAAAACTTCAAAAACAATACTTGCCACTACAGGCTAAGATTGTTGATATTACTGGAGAGGGAGATTATTTCTCTCAATTTAATTTAAACGTTTGGAATAATCAACATGTGATTAAAAACCAAACTGCAGGTGTTGAGGTTGCATTTAAAAAATACCCAGAGGATAGACAGTTATTTATTGAAGATTTAAGAAAGGTTGATTACAGACTTACTGGAATAAATCAAACCTTTCCATTTACAAATCAAAAAGATGCCAATGAAGTTATAGAGTCAATCAATTCTTTCTATGAAACCTATTATGATAATAGTTTAGATACGTTTAACACAATATCTGGGATTCCAATAGGTGCTCCAGTCGTATTAAACATAGAATCATACAAGGAAACATGGGATGATGCACAATTTACATGGATGGATGCTGAAGATACTGGAGATGACCATTTAGAATGGGATAATTGGTGGAAACAAAATATTTATGAAGTTGAATGGATTATCAGCGGACCCAGAGGTTATTTAAAGACTTTTAGAGGACCAATCGACACATATTCAAAATTTCCAATAACACTTCCATTTACTGGAGATTATAGTGTTGAATTAGCAATGTATGATCTTTTTAATGTTAGAAGTTCTTATAGAAAACCAGGCTACATTAATGTTAAGAGTAAAAATGTTGAAATATACGGCGTTACTCAAAAGATACTTCCAAAATTAAATTGGAATCAATACAAATATACCTGGAATAATGCAGGAAGCGATTGGAATACTGGCGCTGAAAATACCGAAAAGGTTGAAGATGTTATTGCAACATATTATTTAACGCTTGATCGAGCAAATTATGTACATGATGCAAAAGATGTTGGAGGATATTCATTCTCAACAGTTAGAAGATATATGGATGAAAATTCCTTGACTGGTTTTGCTGAAACTACAGGACCTTATAGATGGAATGAATTAAAACCACATGTTTGGAATGATGGTCAAGAGATAAATTGGAATATGACAAGAGTTGGTGGAGATATAAATGCTTCATTTAAAATGGATATTGCTGGAAAACAGAATGGACATATATTTATAATGACAAGAATAAACCCAATTACCAACGCTGTTGAAACAGATCAATATACAATACAATCAACATATCCAACATCAGATGCTGATGTTACAGGACATTATAACGTTGCAACTGAATTAAATTCAATAGATCCAGAAGATCACCCCATAATTTCTAAATTTAACTTTAATCATATAGCGGTTGATGTTGATGGAGATGGTGATTTTGATTTTATAGATAAGTGTTATTATATTTTAGCAGTTGGAGAAGAGCCGTCAAGATCTTATGATTATGAGGATGTTTACTTTAATAATCCATTAGGTGGTGAAATAATTGAAGGTTCAAAACAACACCATGAAAGTTATAATCCTAGCTTTTTTGATGTATCAGTAATTGACTCACAAGAAGAATTAAAAATGTTAAATCATCTAACATTGTCATATGATAATACTAATATGCCAGGAATAGTTTCACAAAGATGGGTATTAAAAAATAATACGATAAATGTTGATGATATATATTATAATAATAAGTGGCTAACACATCTTTTTAAACACAAAGGAGATTATAAAGTTGAGTTAGAGCTTACTGATGTTAATGGAAATAAAAACACAACAAATAAAAATATCATAAAAATCATTTAAAATGGCAAATATTACACAAATATTAGGAACAGATAGCCTTTCTTCGTCAAGAATTATTCTCAACGATAATTTCTCAGCGCTAAATACTGAACTATCAGAAATTTCTACACTGTTAAACACAACTTCACAGACATTATCACTAATAGGTAATGTTAGAGCTGGAAGCCTTACTATAAATAATGGATCAATTGACACATTATTAGTAACCTCTGGCGATGCTACCTTTAATGTTGAAACAAGTTTTGATGCACATGTGAATCTTCAAAAAGGAGTTGTTTATTCGGTAGCAGGAGGAACAACACCAGTTACTGAACTTCCAACAGATGGTGGATGGGAACATTCAACATATGTGATGGATTCAACTTCATTTACAACACCAGTTACTTTAGCAATTGCAAGAGAGGGTCAAGAAATTACATTAATACCGTCAGGAGATTCCATTATTTTTAATTTTAGCAATATCGCTGGAGAGACAGTAAATATCACACTAGATGATAATAAAGCCATGACACTTAGATATATAGGTTCATCTTGGTATGTGATTTCTAAAAACTAATAAAATTAAACTGAAATAAATGGCTACACCATTAATAAGAATCCCACAGGAACAAGGAGGTACTATGTATGCCTTTTCAAGCGCTGCTAGGGATTTGACAAGAGCATATTACAACCCAGATATAAATTTTGAATACTCGAAGTTCGCGCTTCTTGACATTCCAGTTGTTGCTGCGCCTAATAGTGGTGATAACTACATTCAATTTGAAAATTTATTTGATGCAAGTGGGGCAAATTACGTTGAAGACGGTGACGCAAATATAGATTTTGCAAGAACATTCCAGAACTATGCATTAAATTTTGAAAACTTTATTTTAAATGATGATGACTTTGATCCAGTGCTTTACGCATCTGATTCAGAGAAAATATTCTTTAAATGGTTAAATCACTTAGGTGCTATAAGATTACAACAGGCAACATCACAAGAAGTTGTTAGCAGCTATTCTAGAGCCATTGAAGAACCAAATAATACCCTAAATATAGGGACTAATTATAGTAGAGTAGTTCAATATATTGGAAATATTGATGTTTCAAATGATAAAAACTATCAAGGAAATGTTTATAATGAAATATTTGTAAATGTTCCTTCATCGGTTGGATATACGCCAAATGTCCTATTTAAATCATCAAATTATAATACAACTGCAACATCATATAGTCCATTAGATACTATTAATGGAAGAGATGGACAAACACACCCAGATCCTAAACTTAATTTAGAAGCAATATCTGATAACAGCGTAGGAACTATTAATATAGATAATACTGCTTATAATTACGGAATTGAGTGGAATCCATCAGTCTATGCTAAAATTACAAATGATGCAAAATTAAATAACTTCTTAGACTATTCTAAAAGGGGTGGTGATTTTAGATTTAATGCGATATTAGTGTACTATGATGTATATTCAAAATCAAACTTAGGTAATAAATCAACCAACCTATATGGTATAATTATTTTAGATAATTGGAAAAATGATCCATCATCTACCGGTTGGTATATACCTGAATTGACTAAATACAAGCCAAATGATGTTACAGGATTAAATGGTAATGCATTTGCGCTTAAGTTAAATGTTAAATTTAACTCGTCATTAGATAATGTTGGTATTGAAAACAATATTAATGATTTTACGACGTTTTCTATGGATATATTCCTAGATACGACAACTGCTTTGCAGAACGCAGCTAATATACTAATTGAAGCAAATAATGCATATGCTAATATATCAGCTAGACTTAATGATTTAGAGAGTATTTTATTAACATCGCAACAACAAAACGACATACCTACCAGACTTACTAGTCTAGAAAATTCAGTTGAAGATGCCAAATTAAATTATGCAAATTCATCTTCTATTTTAGATATGATAACTTCAACAAACGCTAGAATTAATCAAATAATAAGCGGTGTAATACCTACAGAAATACAATACAATACTGATGTTTTAGATTCAGGAAGTGGTACTCTAATTGATAAATCGACAAATGGTAAAATTAAAATTGTAAACACTAATTATGGGTATAATTTACCTCAAATATTTAATTATGATATAGCTTCTGGTGCAACATCAGATCAAATCACAAGTTCTAATAAATGGAACCCTGGACTTGCAATAAATACTGGGATTATTTGTAGAATAAAAGCATATGAAAACTTAATTAGATTTAATATTGATTCAAGTTCATTTGAAGGAGACATGAATATATACCTAGATGATGGTATTAATTCTTGGAAAGCTGGACAAACTATTAAGTTTTCTTTCAAAGATGATTTACCTTCATTAGAAGCATATAAAATTAATATTTATACAGAGAAAAACAAGGGGTGGTTGTTAAAATCAACTATTAGTTCTAGTGATTTACTTAGCAATAGACCATACTTTGAATTTGTCTGTATTGATGAAATAAACAAGACATTTGATCTTGAAATTATAAGATAATATGAGCGCTAGCAATTCAATATCACAATTACTTGAGCAGTTTTTAGAATTAAACACTAATTCACTTGAGACATTTAACAGAATAAATGAAGCAATTACGACAGATAAAGAAAATGTCACAATTGATTTATTTAATACTAAAACTGGAACTATGGATACCATACAGATTCCAGCTTTTGGATATTTAAAATCTGAGATTGAGAGATTGAATAAGAATATGAGTTCTATTGCTGGTCTCAGTGGAGCAAATACAAGTGTTCGCCTTAAGGATGGTTCTTATAGAACTATTCATACTGCAAGACTTAAAGGACCTTCAAAGTCAATTACTTCTCTTGCAGCACCTACTGAATTTAGTACTAAATTAAACGATTTCTTCGAAGATTTTTTAAACCCATTACTAACTATTAATTTAGATGTTAGTGGTCAAATCCCAGTAGAAACCGAAAGAGTTTACACCGAAAGATATATTTTTGAAAATGAAGATGATGCAAGCGTTGAACAATTTAATAGCATCTATAATGGAAATAGCGAAATAGATTATTCTACCTTTAAAAATGCACTTATTGAAAATTCTATAAAATATAGAATAGATTCTGAGATTGTTGATATGCCAATCAGAACTATTCAATATAATGGATCTTTTGATGTTATTAAGATAGACAATCAGCAAAAATCAGTAACTGTTGATGGTTCAACCCAAACAAAGACTATCAAGTTATATACCCTTAACAAATTAACTTACACAGATTCATCTAAAACACTTAAAGACACTGAGGTCTTAAAGGTTGGTGATTCTTTAATTATAAATTCTGGTAACTATTCAACTAGATACCAAATCAAGTCAATTGATAATTCAACAACACAAGTTGAACTTCAATTACTTGAAGGATTTGAAGTTATTAAAATTGGTGCAAATCAACTTAATGTTTATAAAGATATAGATACTAATGTAGATATTGAAGTTAAAGTTGGTTATAATGAAAGACAGATTGTTTTTGTTAAACCAATTGATCCAAGTTCTAATATTCCTGCTGAGGATTATTCTCCAGGAGTTGGATTCTTTTCAAATGAACTTTTAATAATTGATGCTGAAGGAAATTCAAAATCTCTTGCAGAATATTATAGAGATGAGGTTTCTGATTTTGGACAATTTATTAAATCACTAAAGGTTGATTATATTCCGCCAGCATCAGTTGGTATTGTTCCAAATGCGCCAGTATTACAAGATGATAACTTTAAAGTAATACAAATAAACAAACATTTAACTGATAATTCAACAACACAAAAAATTAAAAGGTTAAAAGCTGATAAAATTACATCTGAACAAACTTTAAAACAGTTAGATGAATCAATACGTCAGAAAAAAGCTGAACTTAATACTCGTAAATTTAAATCTCAAATTGAAAAAGATAAACAAAAAAATGAATTAAATTCATTAATATCTGAAAGAGATTCTGAATCTAAGTTATACGCTTCATTAGTGACTGATATTAAGGCAAGTGCTGAATCTTCTGACTTAGCTAAAGTATCTCCTAAATTTAGAGTTCGTGGATTTTGGTCAGTACCAGATCCAAAAATTATTGGTGAAGAAATTTCACAAGAAGTTGTTCAATTTAAGATTAGATATCGTTACGTATCGACTAATGGTAAAACTAGCCAGATAGAACAGATTAAATTTAATGATGGTGTAAATAATACCGAAAAAACTGCAGCGTTTTCAAACTGGGTAGAACTTAATGGACCAGTTAGATCTCGTGGTAAAAATGATAATGGTGTTTATAAATGGATGTCAGAAAGCGAAGAAGATGCACAAGCAATTAACTTCAATTCATTAGATATTCCTATTAGTAGCGGTGAAATTGTAGAAATAATGGTAAAATCCGTTTCTGAAGCAGGATTCCCAGCTAATCCTATAGTAAGCGACTGGTCAGAAATAACTAGAATAGAATTTCCAGAAGGAGAATTAGCAACAGATTCATTGAGTAGTGTTGTATCTTCTAATGAAATTGATAATATTAAAGTACAAATAGAATCTGATTTATCTGCAGCCGGATTATATCAGCATATAGGTGATGGTTTTACAACTAATGATAAGTTTTTTGCACATACTGCAACCGGAATTTCTTCTGGTTTCTTAACTGATGAACAGGCGCCTATTTCAGTTTATGATAAATTAGTACAATTACAAGAAGAGGTCTTAAGATTAAGAGCACAGGTTGAAGGTACTATAGGAGAGTTACAAGTACGTATTATTGATGAAGACGGTAATGTAACACCAGTAACAAATAACTCTAAAGTTAAATTATTTGCTGGTTATTATATTGATGAATTACCTGAAACTAATTTTAAAGGATTTATTGTTACTAAAAACTTTAAGGTTGAACTTTCTAATACTAAAGCAACTAATTTAGAATTAATTGCACGAATTATAGGTGATCGTACACAACCTGCATATACCTCTACTGATAATACTAAATTTGGTTTAGGTACTGGTACTATTGATCCGAAAGTAATAGATAATACATATTATACAACTGAAGGTAAATATGATTTAGTACCTGTGGTTTATCAAAACTTAGATTCAACTGATATTGTAGATTATGAATGGTTTAATTCAAGTCCAGAGCAATCATCTCAATTAAGGGGTCAATTTATTAATTCAAGATTTACTAACTTGGCTAATGATAAAGATTTTTATGTAGTTGAGGATATTCATGACCCCAATGATGGGGATACTACTGGCGGTGACACTGGATATTCTTTATACGAATATGGTTTAAATTATAATATTGAAGGAGTTCTAACACTACCTGATGGTTCTAAAGATTATTCTAGTGCAAATTTTACAGCATATGATAATAATGGATCTGAAAGTGCTGTTGATTTTATTTGGAACGGTGATTATAACACTGGCACTTCTGAGCCATTATTAACAACTTTAGCTACTGTAACTAATAAAAAATATAATAATGGTATTTTAATGCATATAGACCATCCTTTATTACAAGGTAATGGAGGAAACTTAACTTTATTAGATATTCAAAGTAATGGTATGGCTGGTTTTCCAAAAACAACACCTAGAAGATCAGATGATAGTCATGGTAAACAACAAACTGCATTTAAAATAATTGAAACTATAAATAATGAAGGTAATCCTGGTTTAAGAAAGACTATTAAAAATTCATTTGAACCAGACGATCAATATTTATTAGGTGGTCAGTCATGTGGCTCGTTTTTATATGTTGCTCCGTTAGATAAAGAATCTTTGGTTGTAGATGCAGATAATAAAACTGGTAAAACTATAATTCCAGGTGGAAATGCAAATGCAATTACATTAGATCTAGTTTTTCAATATAGAATGACAGATTATTACGGACCTGGATCTTCGGGTATTGGTAGAATTGGTGGCGTTGTTACTGGACTTTCAAAAAATTTAACTTATACTAAAGAAATTGGATTAGATATTTTAGATTCATACAACAATAGTTTTAATTTTGATATTTCAGTATATGCTAAATATAGACCTTTAGGTAAAAATATAAATTCTATTGATGCTTCTTTATTAACTAACTATAATACGTTTGCATCTGCATCACCATCTAATACTAATATTAGAAATGCATTTTTATCAAATAAAATAGATTTTGGATTACCAAATATTTATGGTGATAGAACATGGTTCTAGGACGTAATTTATATTAGCTCTATATAAAAAGTTGATATATAGACTAAAGAAAAATATCACTTAGATGGCTACAACTGAATTCAATATTTCTAATAATATAGTTGATAATGCTTCATTTGCTTTATTAAGAACTAATCCTAAGTTTACTAGTAATATTAAATTAGTAGTAGATTCAAATGAGGAATTGTTTTTAAGTTCTTTTAAAGCTAATAAATCATTATCTAAGATACAATATCAAAAGTTTGATATTAAATCTAATGGAACTTACTCTAATGATGTGCGTAGATTCTATAATAATTTACCTTTAAGTGAAAGATATTTTACATTAAGGAAATTATCAGATTTAACAGCGTATGATGAATATAGCAAACAATTTGAAGATCAATATCATTATGGTGCTTCTTTTAATACTACTAAATTATATGATGAACAATATAAATTATTAGCCCCTATTTGGTTAGATAAAAAAATCCCATCAAATTTTGTAATTTATAGAATTAAAAATACTGATTATTCTAAAAATTATTCAGAAGATATTTTAGGTCAAAACAATAGAATTTTAGAACTTCTTAAAGATGCTACTATTATTAAAAATTATGACCTTAAGAGAGGTTCTAATTTAGGCGATTATTTACATAACCACGTATATTCTTCTGGGTTTCCATCGGCTCCAATATCATTTAATTTTGATTCTAATAGTACAACATCTTATAATGGTATTGATACTATAAACGGTGGATTTGTTAGTAAAGACGTAAATATAACCAAAGATTATTTAATAGTTGATCAGCCTGAAATTATTGCTAATGAATATTTAACTAGTGGTTTTGAAAAGAATGGTATTATTTCAGCAAATTTAATTAATTTAGAATTTTTATTTGATGATACAACTGCTGAAGATTATCATATTTATAGATATTTTGGTTTATATGTAGATTCATTTGATGAAGGATCTTTTGATATAGATAATATCACTAAAGATGGCTTAATATACATTAAACTTAATAGTTATGAAACTAATTATGATTTAGTAGATACTTCATTAAATGCTGAAGATATGCTTCCTAAATATGAAGATTTAAAAATTCCAACTTTAAATTATATTAAGGATAAATACGGTAAATTTCACCATGTTAAAAATAATACTATTTTTGGCAATTTAAAATTACCAGTGTCTATTAATGGTGATATAAAAAACTTATCTGGATATGTATCGACTGGTAATATTATTGAGACTTTATATAATAAAACATCAGCTAAGGGTTTTTTAAAATTAACTATTAAAGATACACCATCTCCTAATGATAGAGTTTTTATTGCAGATAAAACAGAACTTAAAATTTCTAAATATAATTTAGGTGATTATACGTTTTTAGCAGATCCATTACTTCCAGCTGGAACTGGTGAAAGGGGTAGATTTTCAACACAAGGTACTTTGGTTCAAATTGCAATTGCGTTATCTAATTCAATAAAATTAAGTGAGGTATTAACATATAAAACAACTGTTATAAATAATTCAATTATTATTGAAGATATTAGCGCTGGATACAATAGAAGACGTACTGCACTAGGAATTTATAAAACAAATCTTATTGATTTTATAGATGTTGAGGCTGGTAATTTAGATAATATAGGCCTTTTAGATTCAGATCCTGAAAAATTTTCTAAATGGAATATATTTACTTCTGTTGGCGGCTCTAAAGAGGGTGCAATGTTTATAGTTAATCAAAGTGAATTAGGAGATATTAAAATAGGTCAATGGTTAAAGAGTAAAAATTTAAATCAATATACACAAATTAAAGAAATAACTCAAGATGCTTATGATGTTAATCTTTGGAGGATTATTGTTGATAAACCTGTTAAAGTTTCTAATGATAATTTAATAGAAGTATATGAGTTACATAAACCAAAGCATGGTAAATTTAGTGCATATAATTTAAAGGATTTTAATTTTGATTTTTATGATACTTCAAATTCTAGCTTAGGTGATTTAGTATATGAATCCAATGATGATTTTGATTCAATTGATTATTTTAGTGGATTAACACCTGTTTTAAATTCTGATGATATTGATACAGATGTTTCTAATGAGTATATTGAATCTGAATATGATAGATTAGATGAAAATAATTTAAAAGAAACTGCGGTTAGAAGTAGGGTTATACCTACTATTATGAAATTTGCATTAAAAAATGCAACTAATGCTAGAAATTTACCTTATATCTTAAATGTAAATGAGGCATTTGGTAGTGATAACTTATCACCGAATATAACAATTACTTCTGGTAGGAATCCAGAACATTTAAACATGGAACATTTTCATATTAATAAGATTCCTTCTTATTTTTATACTGAAAATACATTAACAGGCCTAGATTCTTATACCGCATTTGAAAATAGTGAAAGTGGAATTACATTAGACCAATTAAAATCTACTAAAATAGATTATTTTTCTATGTATTTTAATAGAAATGGTAATTTTAATGAAGATAATAACATCTGGGTAGATGATAATAGTAAAAAATTATATAGTATATTTGGCGGAGGTACTGGTGTTTCTAATCCAACAAGCGTTTTTAGAGGGTTAAGATATATTTATAAGAAAAGAAAGGAATACTTAAAAAAAGCACCAACAGAATTTATTAATTCAACAGAAGTTAATAACTATAGATTTGGTGTTACATTTGATTATAAATTTGGAGAAAGTAATTTAGTAACTTACGATGTAATTAAAAACGATATTCATAAATTTATATGTGTGGTTATTACATTAACTGTTATTGAAGATACTAAGAAAATAGATATTGATCGTAAATCGTGCTATGAATTAAATGATATTTTAAAAGAGGATGGTAATATAGAAGATACTAATATTCCATTTTTAATTAGATTGGGTTATGATTCAAATGATGCACCTATAAACTGGTCTGAAACCGGTGAAAATATATTATATGCTGCGGCGGCATCATTAAATAGTGATGTAAATCCACCAAAATTCACAAATTATATAAAACTAAATAATGATGGTGTATATTCTTGGATTGTATTTAAAGCACCTACAGGGCCCTACGGTATGAAAGTTATTAATATAATTGATGATACTAGAGTAATAGTAGAAGGTTTACCAAGAGCGTTCACGCAAGATTTTTCCGGCCTAGATACAGGTGTGCCACCTTTAACAGATTTAAAATCTACACCTTTAAATACGGATTATTATTATTGGCAGGGTGGTGCTGGTGGTTATAATAACTTACTAGAAGAAATTGTTGCTTATAATTTTGTAGATAGATTTAATAAATTTGGAGATATTAATTATTTAACAGTTGATGAAACTGGTGAATATCAAAATAGGTTTGTCTTCGAAGTTGAAGATGGAACTGAAATTATAAAAGCATCTCTAACTACTAAAAAATCAGATGGTGATAGACCAAAATCTTATCAATTATCCTCTGATGAAATAGGTAAAGTTATTAAAATGAGAGATGATGGTGGTTACTTTACAAAATTAAGAAGAATGAATGGAAATTATATTCCTCTTTTTAGAGATGTTGTGACATTCGGGGATATTTTAACAAATCAAAAATTAATAATTCCAAGTAAAGATAATGTAGAGCTTAATGAAGTAACGTTCGATGATGAAAGAGATTATTTAATCTATAATAAGTTTAATAATTTAGGAGTTGCATTTGAATCATATAAATTAATTAACCAGAATTCTAATGAATATGGTTTCTTAAAAAATGTATTTTATCATAAAGTAAATGATGAGAACGTTAAAAACTTATTAAAATTATCACAAACATCAGATAAATTACCATTATATCCTGCGATTGGTGAAATAGCAATTGATAAAAAAGATTTAAATGTTTTTAGATCTAAATATTCTTCAGTATATTTTACTAAAAATTTACCAGCCGGTCGTAGTATAAATGCACATGGTACATTAAGTCCTGTTGAAGTTAAATCTTTTATGGCATCGACTGTAATGAAAGTAAATGATATTTATGAATTAACTTCATTTTTATCTATTAATGAAAATTCATTAGAATCTTTAGATTATATTAGAATTAATTTACTTAATAAAGCAACAATACACTGGGCTGAAACCGATTCTCAAATTTTTGCTGACTTTTATTTACCTTCTTCAATTATAGATGAACTATTAGAAGATGGTATACGAGGTGTATTTAAGAATTATTTAAAGGCTGAAAACTCTTTTGGTGAAAAAGATTCTATCGATGATGATTTACAGCAATATATTGTTAATAATATAGTAAATAGATTTATTGTAGATAAAATAGAATTATACGGTATTGAAGGTAAAAATATAGGAACTGAATTTATTTCAGTAATAGATCCTAATGATTTAACATCAGACGGATATATGGCATTAACTAATTATGAAATACAGAAATATCAAAATGATAGTCTTAGTTTTAGACTAATATATAATAAAAAAATAGGCTATCAATATAAATTGAAAGCTTATGTGAAAATACAAGCTTAATCAATGCCAATAAATATTAAAAATATATTTAAATCAGATAGTAGCCGTACAAATGTTTATAATATTATTAACGTTGATACAGGCGTATATCTTGGTGCTGCTCAATCTTCATCGGAGCCAGCTATTGCCAGAACAAGTGATATAGATAATAGTACTAAATGGTCATTGATATTAAATGATGATGGTAATTATAATATTGATTCGTTAGATAGCGGTGTTTTAAGAGCAACTGGGCCAAACTTTAATCCACCCCTTGTATTGGTGAGTACTAATAAAGAACCTATCACTTTTGATAATGATAAAGAATTTGATCTATTATATAATGAAGCTGATGACACTTACAGAATTAGAGTAAGTGGAACTAGCCAATATATTTATCACAACAATGATGATAATAATTTTTATGCTAGTGGAGCATATTCAATTCTAAATGATACATGGAAAATAAAAATAGTAGAAGTAGAATCTTGGTGGTCAAAAGATAAGATTGATAAAATTAATTACAATTTTAACCAATTTATCCTAGGAGGCATGACAGGGCCTGTAGGTTCTTTAGGAGAATATGGTAATTTTGGAGAAGACGGACCTCAAGGTCCACAAGGACATCAAGGCGCACAAGGACATCAAGGCCCACAAGGACCTCAAGGTATTAGTCCATGGACTGAAGGATCAAATAATGATTTTTTAACACTACATCCTAATTTTCAAGTAGGTAGTGAATATCAGCCGATTCGTATTGGAATTGGACAGACTTATAGTGAGTCGATTGATAATGAGCAAGTGGCTATAAATTTTCAAGGACCTTTAACTACATTACACAATCATGAGGCTTCTCTTAGTAATTTAATTATTAATTCACCAAACTCTTTAGATTTTCATTTTAAATTGTCAACAGAAGGTGATTTTAAAAAGTTAGAGATTGGTGATATAATTAATAGTGCATCTAAATTAAAACTCCAATATGATCTAGATACGATGGATTATATTTTACATAATGATCCATCAAATAATAAATATTTATTAGAAGCTAATCAAGCTGTTTCAAATCCAATCATATCAAGTTTTTATAATTTAGTTAATTTAGAAACTGGTAATTATATAGGAGCTGCTGAAAATTCAACAGAACCTTTAATTGCAGAAATTGATGATATTGGAGATAGTACTAAATGGAGATTTACAGAAACAGGTGCTTATTACAATATTGACTCTAAGTCTAATGGTTCTATAAGAGCCACTGGACCAAACTTTAATCCACCATTTGTATTAGTAAGTACTAACTTTGAACCGGAAGTTGATGACATAGATAAAAAGTTCAAATTAGAATGGAACGAAGAAAATGATTATTATAGGATAAGAGTTCGAGATACTGATATGTATGTTTATCAAGGTAATGATAGTAAGTTCTATAGTAGCGGTGCTTCCAGTATTGTTAATAGCGATAAAGCTAAATGGAATCTTATTGATACAGGTATTGATACTAATGTAAATAACAATACAAACTTAAAATTCAGATCTAAAGATACTAAATTAGGTTTAGAATCATCTAATATTATTGCGAATTCAAATTTTAAATATACAAATAATGCTCTTGAAAATAGAGTATTAGTATCTTTGGATAATAATGGTAATACTGCTTGGAGAAATAAAAGTGATGTTTTTGGTACATTGCCAGTAGGTTCTATTATTTCAATAACTGAAGACTGGTTTAATAATGATAATTTTTATTTAACATATTCAATATCTCAACTTGATGAAATTAATGATCAAGGATTTGGTAGTGAATTAAAAATTATTTATGGTAGGGGTCGTGAAGATACACCATTTGAAGGTTGGTATATTTGTAACGGCCAAACATGGACTGATGGAAATATACAGTATGAAGTACCAAACTTAAACTCATTTAACTTTGATATAGATAGCAATGGCGGTGATCAAGATCCTGTAGTGGGTGGTGATAATACACCAATTATTATCGGGGGTTATAATCTAGAAATGCAATCAACATATGATACGACTGATAGTAAATATACCAGTGAATTTATAACACCAACAGATACTACAACTGATCAAATTAGTTTAAATACCGGTGGTAATTTTAATATTAGTAGAAATGTACATATAATATATTTAAAGGTACTTGATTATTTCTGGAAAACTGGAAATATAGATCAAATAACGCTAACTCCTATTGAACTGGCAGGGCCTTCTACTAGTAGTGATGATGCATGTGGTTTAAATACCACACAAACATATCGATGGTCCGGCGGTGCAACTAATTGGGCAGTTGGCGATATGTCAAATATTATATTATATAATGATAATGAACAAACAAGAGCACTAGCTGGCTGGTATTCTAAAGATGATATATCAAGATACTGGAATGGTTCTCAATTTTCATTAAGGGAGATATGTCCAATTTTAATACCTATAGATTTAACATTTGATAGTGATGTTACTGGTCTTAATGGAATTATATCTACGTCAAACACAGAATATATTATAAATTCTGAAGATTTTGAAAATGCAACGAGTTTGTTACAAGGAGGTAGTAACGCAGCTGCAGGCTGGTATAGAGAGTTTGTTAATTTTGGTTATAGAAGATATTGGAATGGTTCTGAATTTATAGGTGATAAATTTAATGAAAATTATATTTATAAAGCAGGTATTATTAATGAAAATGGTGGTATTGATAACACTATTGGTGCATCATCATCTAAAAATACGGCATGTCAATTATCAGATCTAACTCCAATCTATTATGCAACGAATCAAACGATTCCAATAATAGATATTAGTCTTACTAAATTGCATATAATTAATTCAGTAAGTGGTACTGTTTTAGTACATTTAAATTGGAATGGAACTGAAGCATCTGGTGATAAACCTTTAGTTAAAATATATAATCAAAATGCACCAGAAATTAGTGGTAAATATACAGTACTTACAGATGTAGCTAAACTAGCTCAGGGTGGAGATACATATACTTCAACTATAACAACAAATTCTACAATAAATCCACCAATTAAATGTGAATCATATAAGTTAGCAAGTACAGATGATGGAGTTGTAAAAACAATATCTTTCCCTACTCGTTCTACAGCTTCAAGCATCACGGTTAATTATTTACCCGCAACTATATTATTTAGTGCTTTTGGTGGTACATCTACCGGATCATCTATGGAAGGTAAATTAACCATAAGGAATGAAGATTTGATTCCTATAAAAGTAATAAATTTAATTGCTGAAAGATACCAAACAATTAGTACATACTATACATTCCAGGGAACTGGTAAATTTACATATACTATGGAAATAGTAAATTTCAACAATAATGATGCATCTCTAAGTATACAATAAAATAGTAATATATAAAATAAATAGTATAACAATTAGATGACGATAAATCTAAAGCAAATATTAATTACCGATAGCGATAATATTAAACTGGATAAGATTAATTATAATTTTGATCAGTTGGTATCTAATGGCGGTGGTCCACAAGGACCTCAAGGATCTGTTGGTGAAACTGGACCTATAGGTATTACAGGAGCCCAGGGTGTTCAAGGAGCCCAAGGATTTCAAGGAGTTGAAGGTATTAAAGGCTTAGATGGCGGTGGGCATTGGGATCTAGTCAAAGGTAATCTACTAGATAATAGTACTTCGGATGTATTATATCCATTACATGATACAGAATCATACCCTAATGATGCTACAAATGTTGTTTTAGGCTATTCAAATACTAATACGGCTGAATTTAACGAATATATCAATTCTAATATTAACTCAGTACTAACGATAAGACGTGAAAATGGCTTTATATCTAATTTAAGATTACTTAATTTAGATTCTGAAAATGCATTTGATTGGATATCTGATGTGGTTAATAATGACACCATAGTTACTGCTAAATTTGATACTACTGATAATAATAAATTTATTAATTTTGCTAATAAGTTTATTTTTAAAGCAATTGGAGCAGATGTATTAAATTTAAATAAAAATAATTTAAATATTAATGTCAATGCTACTTTTGAGAATGATGTAATTATTGATGGTAATTTAAAAATTACTGGAGGAGATCCGGGAGTTGATAAAAGTGGTTTTGTTGCTGTCTCTAATGATAATCAAGGTACTTTAGTATTTAAAAATACTGAAGATTTAGGTGGAACTGCACCGGTAGGGACTATAGTTTCTATTTTACCAAATATTTTTAATGATAATACTAAATTTATAAATAGTGAGGCATATAAAATAACAAACGCAAATACTGAATTATTAAAAGTTAGTTTAGGTAAAGGTCTTGGTGAATATAAAGGTTGGTATA
>Ga0209555_10000756_pt1 | contig 26482 bp, 21 predicted proteins | sample SaaInl85LU_5_DNA_FD_184643 | JGI IMG/M metagenome (GOLD analysis project Ga0209555, IMG submission 184643) | Marine microbial communities from expanding oxygen minimum zones in the Saanich Inlet - ESP_85LU_5_DNA (SPAdes) (version 2) | ecosystem: Environmental > Aquatic > Marine > Intertidal... | reverse complement strand
TTCAAGCAAATTTTTTAAAGGATGAGGACAAATATAACCACAATATTTACAACTTATATTATCCATAATAGTATCATTATTTCTTACATATTTATCATGAATAAATGATTGGATTACATTGCCAAGTGTGTCATCCTCATTTTCTATAATAAATTTATATGTATTTTCCAATACTTTTAATATTTTAACTTCGTCAGGTGATTTAATATTATTTAATAAATTATTAATTTTATTAATTAATATTTCAATTGATTTATTAACTAAATATTTTGGAGTGATATATTTATTTATTGGTTCAATTTCAAATTGAAATGCATTGGGATCACCATACTTATTTACATAATATTCTCTTTCTTTATCTAAAATTGACATATCTTTTGTAATTTTACTTTTATCAATAATATTTGAAAATGTACATAAAGAAACGGGATTAAATGCAGCATTATATTTGCTATTTTTTTTTACAACACTTGCTTTAAAATGCAAATATTCATTTTCTCTTAATCTTGTTATTAAAATGAAATTATTTGTTACCATATTTGGATAAAATATTTCTCTTAATTCTTTTTTATCAATTTCTTTATCATTTCTTTTTATAACAATATCTTCTGTAGTAACATTTTTTATTGAATTAGTTGTATTATTAACATTTAATTCTAAAGTAATTGAATTATCTACATAATTATCAACTTCACTTTCTTTTAAACATATTGGTATAAGACCGATACGATGTGTTAAAATTTCATTGTGCAATGGACCATTACTAGAAATTATTTCAATTGTTGGTTCATTTTCTCCTATCATTCCAGGAATTTCAATTTCAGATAATATAATTCTTCTAAATGCATTTACCATTGCTAAATCAATATCATAAATTTCAAAAGTATATCTATTAGTAGGATTTTTAGGATCAAAGATATAATTTTTAAACATGGTTATCTAATTTTATTTAATAATTTAAATAAATCAATCATTTTTTTATATATTATAAAAAATGATTTTATTAATTTAATTATAATTAATATGAAAAATACTAAAACAATTTTAAGTAAATTTAACGAAAAAATTAATGTTGATAAAAAATACAAATCAACAGAATTGATTAATTTATTATCAAATATATATGATTTACATAATAAAAAAACTAAATTAACTCACGAATTACCTTTATTAATAAGAAAAAATGATATAAAAAAAAAATGATATTAATATTAAATTTATTGAATTTTAAATGTTCTCATACCTATTATCATATTTTTTTGGAAATAAAAATAGTATTGAATATAAAACAATTAGTAGTTATGACGAATATTTTATTTATTCTAAAACAGATAACAATGCAGTTGCTTTAGAAACTACAAATAATATATTTTTAGATTTATTTAGTAATATTGTTAGAGATTACGATTATAATGAATTAGATGATTTATTATATAAATGTATGCACAAAGATCCATATAAAACAATTGCTATTATTTTTAATTCCAGGGATAGAATTGATGGAAAAAAAGAAAAAAAAATTAGCAATGATGCATATTTATGGATGAAATTTAATAAATATGAAAAAACTTATGAATGTAATATTAAAAACTATATTAATAAATATGGTTCTTGGAAGGATGTATTATATTTTATGAGTAAAATTTACAAAAATAGAGTTTATAGTGACACATTTGAGAGTAAATTATTTGCTGAACAATTAATTGAAGATAAGAAAAAATATGATAACGAAGAATCAGTGTCGCTGTGTGCTAAATGGTGTCCAAGTGAAAAAAGTATTTATCAAAAAAAATATAATATTTATAACAAAATTATGTATGATGTTTTTGATTTATTACATCAAAATGATACAAAAAATAGAAATGAATATTTTAGAAAACAATATCTAACACCTCTCAGAAATAAAATTGATATTGTTGAAACAAAAATGTGTAAAACAGATTGGAAAAATATTAATTATGAAAATGTTCCAAGTATTGCAAGTAAAAAATACAAAAACGCATTCATGAAAAATGACGAAGAAAGATATCTACAATATCTTCATAATGTATCAAATGGTATACAAAAAATTAATGTAACAGGAATTTTACCACACGAACTTGTTAATTATTATTTACAGGATGAAAGTAGAGAACTTGATTTGACAATTGAAAATCAATGGAAAACTATTTTAGATGATATGAAAAAAACGGGACTATTTAATGAATTAATTGCTGTAGTAGATGTTTCTGGTTCAATGTTTAGTGCTTCAAATGGTAGTATTCCTGCACAAGTAGCAATTGCTCTTGGATTACTTATTTCTAATTGTTGTACTGGTTCATTTAAAAATACTGTTATTACTTTTCATTCAACGCCAACTTTTCATAAAGTTACTGGTACAACATTAAAAGAGCAAGTAGAATCTATTATAAAAGCAGATTGGGGATATAATACAAATTTTGAAAAAATAGCAGATCTTATTATTGATTATGGAAAAAATAATAAGTTAGAAAATAATTTAATGCCCAAAAAATTAGTTGTATTATCTGATATGCAATTTGATGAAGCTCTTAGAGAAGACTATGATAGTGATAAAACAGAATTAGAACTATTATATAATACATTTAGTAATAAATTTAAAAAAAATAATTATGATGTCCCTAAGATGATTTATTGGAATTTAAATTCAAATAATAGCAAATCATTTCCAGTAAGTTCTAAAGTTAAAAATACTGCAATTATTTCTGGTTTTTCTGAACAACTTTTGAAAATATTTATGACATACGATGAATTTTGTCCTGAAATAATTTTAGATGGTATTTTAGAAAAATATATTAAAGAAGTATATGTTCATCCAGATGAGTTATAATAATTTCATCTATCAAATAAATAGTTTATAAATTTTTTTATTTTAGTATATATTTTATTTTCTTTTTCTATCATATGACTTATGTCACGATCATTTACAGGAATTATTCCTCTCTCTAAATTTTTTAATTTTATATTTAACAACATGTTATATTTTTTTAATTCATATTCTTTGAATTTATTGTGAATTTCCTTTTTTATATTACCATCTTTTTCTATTTTATTCTTATTAATTTCTGATTTTTTTTCTATTTTTTGTGTATCAACTTGTAGTTTATTATATATCTTTATTCTACCTATTTCTAATTTTTTTTCATTTTTTTTAGTTTTTAAATATTCTGATAAATATTTTGATAAATCTTTGGGAGTATAATTTTTATCAGCAATTGAACGGGCCTCTAAATACTCATCTAATCCATTTTTATATTTTCCTTTTATTAATTTATCAAATTCTTCTTTAGTATAATTATTATTTTTTTTTATTTCAATACCTACATCTTCAAGCATTTTTTGTAATTTTAATTTAGCAGTTATTAATTTTTCTATTCCTCTTGAAATATTTTCAATAATTTCTTCAAATTTTAAATTTTTAATCCACGCACTTAATAATGTTATTAGAGATGTCAATAATATTGGTATCAATAGAACAATATTTTTTGTAACACCACTAACTAATTGCGACGAATTTACAATATCAAACTGTTTATATAAAACCTCTATAAATGTTAAAAGCACTGTAAGTATTAAAAGTCTAAAGTTATGTTTTCTAAACTGCTCTTTATTATGTGATAACTTAAATTCTAGTAATGTTTGAATATCGTTAAGTCTTCCCACTTTTAAATGAACATCTCGTAATAAAGTATCAACATCATTGATATATTCTGATTTTTTATGTGATAAATTATTATCATTATCAATGTCTTCTGATATTTTATGTGATAAATTATTATCATTATCAATGTCTTCTGATATTTTATGTATTTGTGTCAGCATATATAGCATGTCTTCATCTATTCTAGATTGTATATTTGTTTGTTCTGAAACTTCAGAAGCATTGTCAATATCATCATAATTTGATTCTAAATCAATAATATCTTCGTTATATATTATTAGATTTTCCTCTGGCTTTGCCATTATCTATTTTATATAAAAAAAATGATATTTATTATTAATATAGAAATAAAATGAATAGTGAAATATTTATACCTATTAAGTTTGTATCTAGTATTAATTTAAGACCATTTGAAGTTAATGACAAAATTGAAGATGTATTTTTAAAAAAAATAAAAGAAAAATATGAAGGATTATGTACTAAACATGGTTATATAAAAAAAAATAGTATTAAAATTATTAAAAGATCTATAGGTAGTATTGTTCAAGAACATTTTAATTCTACAATTAACTATAATTTTCAATGTGTTGCAGAAATTTTCAATCCAGTAAAAGGTTCAATTATTAAAGCAGTTGTACAAAATAAAAACGAAATGGGTATTCTTGCTAAAAGTTTTTATGATAATGAAGCAATATTAGAAGTTATTATTCCAAAAATTTCTGCGGGAATAAAATCAGATATTGATTTAACAAAATTAAACATTGGTGATGAGGTTTATGTTGAAATTTATGGTAAAAAGTTTATTTTGTATGATAAATTTATTTCAATTATTGGAAAAGCAATTGATAAAAATAATCTTAATGTTCATAATGATGCTAATGTAATTGATAATGAAGATGATGAAGATGTTGTTGTAGATGATGATTATGACATTATTAATGAATTAAATGATAATGTTGGAGATGAAAATAAAAATAATGATGATGATGAAGAAGAAGAAGATGACGACGATGATGATGACGATGATGATGATGATGATGATGATGATGAAGACGATGATGATATTGTAAATGATGATATTATTGATGATGATTATGAAGATATTGAAGAAACTTTATTTGATGATTAAATTGATATAAAATTATTTACATATTATTAATAATGAGTAAAAAAAACAATGAAAATAATAAAATAAATTTATGTAAAAAAATACAAAACGACATTGCGCTATTATCACAAAATGAATTAAATGAAATTTTTAAAATATTATATAATAATGATAGTAAATATACACAAAATAATAATGGTATTTTTGTAAATTTAAATTGGTTAGAATATGATATAATAATTCAAATTAATAATTATATTGATTTTTGTATTAAATCACATAAAGAAATTAAAAAACATGAAATTATGAAAAATATGTTTAATGAAAATTTAAATAAAAAAAAAATGGAAATAGAAGATATTGTATGCGATAATGATACTAAAGACATGGTTCCAGAAAATAATATCAAAGTTCAAAAAATCTCTTCAAGTATGAAATTTTATCTTTTTAAAAAAAAATTTCAAAAAAAAAATCCAACTAGTTTCAATTATACAAATGTATTATTGCATGAAGATTTTTTATTAAAAAAAAAATGATATATGAATTTTAAGCATTTATTAATTAAATGTATGAGTTATTACTAAAGAATATAGATAATATTGAAAATAATAGTATTCAATGGACTTATGATAATAACAATGATATATATATTAAACACTCTCAGTATTATTCTAATCAAGAAAAACATGAACTAAAACAACCTGAAATAAAACTAAATATAATAGAAAAACAAGAGAAACAAGAAAAACAAGAGAAACAAGAGAAACAAGAAAAACAAGATAAACAAGAGAAACAAGAGAAACAAGAAAAACAAGAGAAACAAAAAAAACATGAAAAACATAATCCAATTGAATTTATTTTGAATAAATGTAATATGATTAACACAGATATTACAAAAAATGTTATTAAAGATAAGTTTAAGTTATTTATTACCGAACATAAAGTAACAAAAATTTTTGGTCAAAAAAAAACAAGTGAAATGCTTAATGGCATTTTAAACAATAAATGGAATATATCATTGGTAACATTAATGTCATTTATATTTAATACAAAATTTATTTATCTTAAAAAGGAGGTTTTATTTAATAAAAATTTAGAAAATTATCCAGTTATTACTTTATAATTGGTTTATAATAAGGATATAAATATAATTTATTTAATTTTAACATATTTTCTGCAATAATTTTACATTTTTGCTCCTTTGTTATTTTTTTCTTTGTATTTAAAAGTTCAATATTATATTGTTCTAAAACTATATCTTGATCTGGCTTTAATAATGATTCACATACTATACCAGTTTTTTTTCCATATGCTTTTCCACTGGATAATATTTTAAATACATTTGAATTATTTGTTTTTTGTTTTTTGGGTACAATTAAACCTACTCCAATTTTTTCTTTTTGCATATCAGGAATTTCTATTTTTTTTCTTTTTTCAACTATATATAAATAATCTTTATCTAAACTTGATAATGATTTAAAAGTATCTGTTTCAAAATTATATAAATTAATATCTAAGTCATCGCTAAAAATATTAAAAAAACCTATATATTTTATATCATCTGGATATTTCTTTGTAAATTCGTTTTTATGTATTAATGCACCTTCTTCAAAAAAACATTGTGATATATATTTATCTGTTTCATTTAATTTATCATAAGGTGTTTTTATTATATATTTAACAAAATTTTCATACAAATTTGAATCAAATGATAAATAAATTAGTACTGTATTCATATGTTTTTCGCTATCTTCAAATTTAATAATTAAATCTTTTGGTATTAATTGAACATTCGCTTTAATTTCAGGTTTTATTATAATTTCCTTATTTTTAACAATATTAAGTTTTATTTCTTTATTTACTTGTTTATCAATAATATGAATACCATCATTGTGTATTAATAATATATAATTTTCAAATAAATTGTTAGGATATACAGATTCTATAATTGATTCATATATTATATCTTGGTCTATATCTGATTCTTTAATTATTTCATCAAATGATAAATATCTTTCATTATTATTTAATTTGGCAATTATCATATTTTTTATTAATTTTTTTACATTTAATATCAAATGACTATAAGTTTCTTTTCTAAAACCTGTTTTTGTTATATTTTCTATTTTTATATCACATATCGGTTTTAAATCATCATTATCTCCATATTTATAACTTATTTTTTTATTTTGTGATGTTACCATTTCTAAGTTAAAATTAAATAATTTTTTATCAAAATAATTTATATTTTTCATTAAATAACAATCAATTGCATTATCTCTTATTATTTTATCTATTATATCAGTTTGATGCAATTTTTTTGAGGATATTCTATATGCATGTATATCGGGGGTTTCAATTTCATAATTAATAAAACTTGCATGCATAAACACAGTCATATTTCTCAATTCAATTGGCAGATCATTATGTCTACAATTTCTTATTCCTCTTCCTATAATTTGTTTTGCTTTATTAAAATGATACCATGGTTCAACAATATGTAATTCTCTAGCATTGTAAAAACTTAAACCTTCACTAGCAACAGGAGTCATTAATATAACTTTTAATAATTCTCCATTAATATTTTTAGGACTATTTATTATAGGTAATAATTTATCTATTGATGAATTGCCCATTACATTATTTAACTCTGAATGAGATGTCATTATACAGTATTTTGGAGAACCTTTATAACTATATGTTGGTGAATTATCAATTATTTTTGGTTTATTAAGTATATTTTTTTCACCAACTCTATCATAACCCATATGTTCTAAAATTAAGGCTAAAGGTAATATACCTCCTTCAACAAATCGTGAATATATTATAACAATACCAGATGAGTTTTTTAATATTTCTGCTATTTTTAAAAATTTTCCAGAATAAATTCCTAAATTATCTTTTGTTGGAAATAATGCATTTTCATATTTTTTATTATAAGTTAGTTTTAACGATCCTGTATCATCAATTCTATTAAAAAATGTTGCAAAACCTGCAGAACCTGTTTTATTTTCGTAAACAATATTCATAGGTTGTAAAGTTGATAATACATTATTTTCATTTAATTCCTTTTTTGTTTCTATTAATGACATTTGCTTTTCACTTAATTTTGATAATATAATTTCATCACTTATTTTATTTATCCAATTTTCATCTGTTTTAGGTATTGGATTATTATTTGGATCATAATTAATAACTTTAGTCATTACATTAAAACCACTTTGTGATGGTTTTAATTTTACAGCAAATGTAAATGGATTAACTCCCCTCAAATAAGATATATAATTATTTGACAATGTTTTTAATATATTCTTATATGTTTCAATTATATTACCATCTTTATCAAAAATATCTTGAAATGGAGGTTTTACAACATCTAAAATATTTTTTCTTTTATCATTTAATAAAAACAAATACAATAAATCTAATATATCCGTTGGTTCGTTATACATTGGTGTTGCTGTTAATAATATTAATTTATTATTAATTCCTGTTTTTATTGCATTGACAATAGCACTATATATTCTTTTTTCTTCTAATTTTGCACTATTTCTTATATTATGTGCTTCATCAATAATTATTATTTTATCTTTTAAAATTTTATCATTATATTCATTTTCTATCATTTTAGCAAATTCATCATATGTAAATAAACGATATCTTGTGTTAATAAATTTTTTTAATTTGAATTGTGCTTTCTCCTTATCTTTTGATTTTAATATTTGTGTCATTTTTACATATGTATCACCTGTACATTGATTTATTAACGCTTTATAATTATCAAAATTTGATAAACTAAATACTTGTTCTCTAAAACTACCTCTTAATGCTGAAGGCATTATTACCCAAATTTTGGGTTCTTCGTGTTGAGAATGTGTCAATAGTAAATTTTCTGATAATGTAATCGCAGAACAAGTTTTTCCAACTCCAACACCATGATATAACATCAAACTTTTATAAGGTGTTCTAGAAGAAATATAATGACTAATAAAATGTTGATAATAAGTTTTTTCAAATTCACTACATAATTTTTTAGTATTCATATCAAATTCATTAGTATTATTCACTATTTTATTTTTTTTTATTTTATGTACTAAATATTCATATAAACTATTTATTTTTTCTCTAAATTTACTGTCATCAAGATCGGGATAGTATATATTATCAATATTATTATCTTTAAAAATATATTCCTTCTTTTTTTCTTCAAATTTTATTGGTTCTTTATTTTTTTCTTTATATATATCACATTGTTTTTTTATAATTCCGTAAGATTTATCTGTTTCTTTTAACTCTAAATTTGTTCTTGGATTTATTTTATCATTTTCAAACCACATTTTACATTCATCTTCAGTTAATGCTTTTGTTAAAATTGATATTTTTTTTTCTTTAAATTTTTCACATTGTTTATCAATTTCGTTATATAATTTTTTATCCTTTTCTATTAATATATTTGTTCGTGGATTTCTTAATTTATCTTTAAACCATTTATTACATTCATCTTTTGTCAATGGTTCGTCATTAATATGGTTTTTCTTTTTTTTTTCTAAAATTTTAATTTTTTCATTTAATTCCTTTATTTCTTCATTTGTTAAAATTTCGTCAGTCAATATTTTTTTATATTTTTGTATTTCAATTTTAATTTCATTATTTGTTCTAGGACTTCGTTTAGGACTTCGTTTAGGACTTCGTTTAGGACTTCGTTTAGGACTTTGTTTAGGACTTCTTTTGGGACTATCTTTCAATTTTTTTGTATTATTTTCATCGCATATTTTTTTTAGTTTTTTTATTATTATACTAGATTCTTTAAGTGGACGACCCGTTTGTGGATTTTTCGTTTTATCTTTCTTCCATTTTATACAATCTTCTTCTGTAAAATTATCATATCTAGTAGATGACATCTCTATTTATTGATTATTTTTTCTTTTTTTTGAATTAATTTATTAACCAATTTAAATAATTCTATTCTTTCCACATTTATATTTTTTATTTTTTTTAATACATCATTATAATTAAACCACTGTAGTGCTCTTATTTCTCTTGATTGCTCTAAACATTTACTATCAATTTGTAAATTAACCTCTTTTTCAATTTTACCAATATAATAAACATGTTTATATAATATGTTATTTGTACCGAAAAATATTTCTTCAAAATCATTATAATTATATAGTATATTGATATCTTTCTTTGATATTCTTGTTTCTTCACAAAATTCTCTTATTGCACAATCAATATTACTTTCTTTCAATTTTCTTCTTCCTTTTGGAAATCCCCATTCTTGTTCATATTTATAACTTTTTTCTTTTTTTACTAAATTGTTAATTAAATTTGTATTATATATATAATTATATTTGTTTTTTGATTCAATATATTCCTGTGTATGCTTTATATTATTATTTTGCTGAGACCAAGCATAATTCCATATTTTATCAAAATCTCCTAATGATATTAATTCTTTTTCATTTTCTGTCATATTATTCACTAACTCTTCTATATATTCTTCATTATTCATAAAATATTTACCCCTTATAAATTCCATAAAAGATAAACTATCTTTACGCTGTATCATTAAATATTCAATTTTATTATTGTTTATTCTATAACATATTATTCCAAAACTCATTATCGGATGTATACAGTCTTTATATAAATGACCATTTATACCACAATTGCGACATGTTTGAGGTCGTATATACCCCTGCTTTGAATCATCGTTTTTTTTCATTTTACAAATTTATATACATATATATTTTTATTTTTAAATCTTATATAAAATTAAATCTTTACATAGTTTAGATAATAAATATAAAAATGCTTGAAGCATTTGGTGCTTATAAATTATATGAACATTTGAGTAAAAAAAAAGAAGGTTTTGAAGAACCTAAATATGGAGGTGAAAAACAAAATAACTCCGATGATTTTTTTGGGGCACTTGGTTGGTTCGGATTTTTCTTTTTAATGATATTTATATTATTAGCCGGTATACCTCTTACAATATGGGCATGTTATTTAAGTTGGACTTCTAATACTATTGTTGAGTGGGGAACTGGATTTAAAGTATTATTTGCATTTTTTGCCTTTTTATCACCATTGGGTTATCTATTAAGTCATTTAATACACAAATATGATTTATTAACATATATTGAAAAAATAAAAACACCAACTATTAATAATGTAATGCAATAATTTTTTTTTTAATTTTAATTAATTAAATTTACTAAAATTTTCAACACCTGCCAATGGCATGGGTTCTTGGACAACTTCTGGAGAAATAACATCTTGGGGTGGCGCAGGCATAGCACCTGGTTGTGGCATAGGTCTAGCACCTGGTTGTGGCGCAGGTCTAGCACCTGGTTGTGGCATAGGTCTAGCACCTGGTTGTGGCGCAGGTCTAGCACCTGGTTGTGGCATAGGTCTAGCACCTGGTTGTGGCATAGGTCTAGCACCAGGTTGTGGCGCAGGTCTAGCACCAGGTTGTGGCGTAGGTCTAGCACCTGGTTGTGGTGCAGGTCTAGCACCTGGTTGTGGTGCAGGTCTAGCACCTGGTTGTGGCGTAGGTCTAGCACCTGGTTGTGGCATTGGTGCGGGTTGTGGCATTGGTGCGGGTTGTGGCATTGGTGCGGGTCTGGCACCAGGTCTTGATAATGCTCTTCTATTTGGAGGAAGTGTTTGATCATCTTCTTCTAAAAGTACTTCTGCTACATCATTCGCTTCTTCTTGTGACATTATTTTACCTTTATCATAATCATTAACTTTTTTTCCAGCACTTTTATAAGTATAATGACTATTTACACTTGTTACAAGTATCATTATGCAATAAATGAATATAAATATCGCTATAACCCACGCTAATAAAGAACACCACCAATTTTTACCATTTTGCGCACCTGTTACAATACAAGTAATTTCTACAAGTGTTAATATTAATCCGGGTAATAACATTAGTAAAATTAATAATATCGCAAATAATTTTTTACCTAATGTATAATCACTTTCCATAAATAATATTGATAAACATAATAAAAATACAGTTATTGATAATATTATTGCGGCATATTTTGATTGTGTTGAACCAATTACAGCATTAACTAATTTAGAAGCCATTTAATTATTATTCTTTTCTATCTAATTAAAACAAAATAAAAAAAATGAAAATTTATTTAAAATTTTAAGTTTATATTATTATAAAAAAAAATGGGAATTCCTTATTATTTTTATATATTAACTAAAAAATATGAAGATATATTATTAACAAATATTAATTTTAAACCTGATATTATTTATTTTGATTTTAATGGAATAATTCATCCTATAAGTAGTAAAAATAATTCAACAAATGATATTGTTTTTGATAATTTATGGATTTTTATTGAAAACAATATAGATAAATTTAATCCAAATGAAATAACTATATGTGTTGATGGTATAGCACCATTAGCTAAAATAATACAACAAAGAAAAAGACGATATCTTTCTAATTACAGAAAAATAATTGATGAAGAAAATACAAGTTGGGATTCTAATTGTATAACACCGGGAACCGATTTTATGAATCAACTTAATATTTTTATGAAAAATAAAATAAGATATAATACAAAATCATGCATAATAAATTATAATGGCAGTGAAAATAACGGGGAAGGTGAACATAAAATATTTAATTACATTAAAATTAATGATAATAAAAAAATAATTATTCATGGTTTAGATGCCGATTTAATTATATTATCTCTAATGTCTCATAAAGATAATATATATTTAATGAGGGAAAAAGAAGAAAAAGATAAATTAGATTATAAATATGTTAATATTAGCAAACTTAGATATGCGATTATTAATGATTTAATATTTCATTGGAATTTAGATAAAAATTTATATTCTAATATATTTTCAGATGATTCTATTAATTTAATTGAAAGTTATTGCGTTATGTGTTCTTTATTGGGAAATGATTTTATACCACATTTATTGACAATTAATTTAAAAAATAATGGGTTAGAAAATTTAATTAATATAACAAATAAAGCAATTGATCATTATGGTTTATTAGTTAATAACGGAGAAGTTAATTACAAATGCTTAACCGAAATATTTAATTTATTATCACTAACGGAAGAAAAAGATATATTTATAATTAATAGAAATTATTTAAATAAAAACTTTCCAGATTCTTCTAATAAATCAGAATACTATGCTTTAAAAAATAAAGATAATATTGCAAAAGATATATATTCAAATACAAAAACATGGAAATACATTTATTATAAAAATAAATTTAATGTTAACATATATATTAATTCATATATTATTAATAACGCGTCATTTAATTATATTAAAGGTATATTTTGGACATATAGTTATTATAAAAATAATATTATAGATCATACATGGTATTATCCTTATAACTACCCTCCAACTATTAAAGATATTTCAAACTATTTATACGGAAATGAAATGCCAATTATTGAAAAAATGGGAGAATTTATTACAAATGAATTACAATTATTAATTGTCATACCTAAAACAAGTAAAAATTTACTAAATGATAGATTGCAAAAAATAATGGAAGATAAAAGTATTGGATTATATCATATGTTTCCTTTAAAATATAAAATACATACATATTTGAAAACACATTTATGGGAATGTTTTCCCGAATTACCAAAAATTAATATAGAATTAATGAGAAATATTCTTAAAAGTACTTAAAAATTTATTTATATTTTATATTAAATGTATAACTGTGAAATTACTAATAATTATTGTTTTCTAGCAAATAATTTAATGAATGGTCTTTATTTATCAACACGGGGAGAACTGGAAAAACATAAAAATAATGTAAAAGTTTATCTAGCAAATCCTGCAGGTATCGGAGAACATTCTGATATTAGCGAAGCAATCTCTTCAGAATTAGATAAAATAGCAAACGCAGAAGATAGACTTCAAGTTATCAAAAAACATTTCTATGATTATGAATATGATAATTTAAAACTTTTATCAAATGAAAAAAAATAATTAATAATATTTATCTGCTTTAACTGGTTCTTTGCATATAATATCTCCACAATGATCTCTATTTTGATAAATAGAATTAATAATTGTTTTTTTATTATTACAATTATTTAAATTCCATCTACCTAACATTGTTTGTGTTTGACCTTTATTTTTAATAAAATCTAAAACCCTTTTTATTATTCTATTCATTGTTATTTATATAAATATATATCATTTTCTTATTACTTTTTTCCAATTATTATAATATTGTCTTTTTAGTATAAAATTAATATACCAATTTTTTTTACTCATATTTAAATATATATAATTATTTTATATTATGAATATAATTAATATTATTGATAAAATACCTGGTCCATTTGATATTATTATTAATAATTTTTCATTAGTTGATATTTATAATATTATCTTATCCTGCAAATCAATTTATAATATCAAAATATACATATTAAATAATTGTTTTTTTTTAAATGAATATAAAAAAATAAATAAAATAGAATTTTTTAATGATATTAGTCGTAATAATTTAACATTAAAATTTTATCATAATCATTTAGACAATAAAAATCTTAATTTAATATTATATAAGTCAAAATCTATTTCCATACAATTTTATACAAATAATATATCAGATATTACTGATAATTTAATAAATCAGAATATAAAATTTATATATGATAGTAATATTAATATTATAAATGGATATAAATTATTTAAATATACGAATGCAATGCAATATATTGAAGATATTATTTTTAAAAAATATAATTATAATAGAAATGCAACATTATCAAAAATAATGTTTAAAATCTTTAAGCATACTGATATAATATTTAATGATATTTTTATTATTGTATATTATTCATATTTATCATTATATCATATTTATAATAAAAATTATAGAAATATTAAGTTTTTTTATTTAAAGTTTCACAAAAATTTTAATAAAATTAATTTTAATATTAAAAAAGATATGTTAATACATATATTACAATCTTTTAAAAATAAAACAGATTATTTAAATAATCTTTTATCTACTAATAAAATTGATATTGCAACAAATTTATTTTATAAAATAACTCTTTTATATATTTATATGATTATTGAAAAAAAATTTATGATTGATTTCAATATATATATTGACAATGATGATATTGAACATAATAAAAAATTATTAATTGAAAAAATAATTATTTTAAATATACCTAAATATCTTAAACATATTATTATTAATAAGATAAATATTATTTAATTAGAATAAGCAATGCCACCCATACCAGATAATATTCTTAATACATTATAATTTACTGCATAGACATATAAATTATCAGTAGAAGTAGTTACATCACTTTCATAATTTAAAGATAAAGTTGCAGTATCTATTCTAGACATATTTAAAGTTCCAGATGGTTGATGTTCTTCTGGTTTTAATGCAAAAGAATATACATTAATTCCTGCATTATTTGGTACATTAGTATGATGTTGGAATGGTTGAACTAAATTGAAATATCTTCCATCTCTTTCATAAAATCTATCGTTTCCATTTAATATTAATTTACCCGATTTTATTGGATTTTTAGCACCTCTAGTAACAGATAATTTAGATCTAACTTCTTCATAATTTGTTAATGTATGTTCTAATTTTAATTTATCTTTATTATCAGTAAAATTAAACCAATCATTATTAGATTTACCTTCTTTATTAACAATCCATATTAATTCTTTTACTGGGTGATTTAAATTTAATTTTACTTTATTTGATACAGATTCTCTACCCGTAAATTGCAATTGTTCAATTAAATATTCATGTGAAGATTGTGCAAATTTTCTTCTTTCATCAGTATCTAAATAAACATAATCAACCCATAAAGCAGCTTTTAAATTACTTGGTGTAACAGTTCCTCCTTCTAATAAACATTTACCTGCTTCTTCAAATTGTATATTTATTTTTACTTCATGATATTGTAATCCAATTAATGGTAATGCTAAACCAAAGTTATTACAGAACCAAAATTGTAATGGTATATATAATTTTTCTAATTTTTCAGGAGGGTTTGAACCACTTGCTCCAGATGATAAGTTAAAATATGCTGTAATATCTAATAATCCAGTCATTGCGGCATCGCCAATTAATTCTGGATCAGATGTGTTTATAGTATCACCGGCATTAGTATTATGAATAAATTGTACTTCATCATCTGCATCTTCTTTAAATATTCTGAATTCTTGTGGATCTACTAATAATTTAACACCGGTTAAATTTGCTAACGCTCCGTATCCTGAACTATTATGAATTGTTACAATTGCTGTTCCCGCGGAATCTACAACAGGAGTAATTTCTAAAACTGTGGTACCTGGTACTGGAGCATTAGTTGTACTATTTTGAGTTATAACATGTATTAGTCCCGGTCTTACAACAGGTGCTATGATATTAAACTTATCTGCTTTTAATTCTAAATATTTACCACCAGATAAACTACCGCTTCCACCAACCATATCAAAATATGCTTCTTTTTTACCTTCTGGCATAGTTAATTCATTCCATATATACATCCATTCCGAATAATGTTTATCAATACGTTGACCGCCAATTTCTACTTCAGCTTCTTTTAATACACGTAAACCAAAATAAGGTACTAAATCAGTATCACTAGATTCTATTTCTAAATATGCTCGCGATATTAAATCACCATTTCTTGAAATAGTTGCAGTTACTCTTTGTCCATAACCGACAGAACCATTGAAAGTTTGTTGTATAGATTCTAAAGCAAAGTTAGTATGTCTTCTGTAAACAACTTTGAAAAAGGTAATTTGTGGATTACCTGTTAAATATACATCTTGGGCACCATACGCAACTAATTGTAATAAACCACCACCCATTTAAAATTTTGTTCTATTAATAATTAAGAAAATTATTTACTTGATATTTAAGTATTTTTTAATTTTTTCTAATTCATTTTCCAATTTTAAATTTTTATTTTCTAAATTTTCTATTTTAGTTTCTAAATCTTTATTTTTTTTATGTAATTCCTTAATACCTTGTAAAGAAACTGCAACTAATCTTTCATATTTTAATGTTAAATAATTTTCACCGGATTTAGATATATATTTATCCTCATTTTCATCATATTCACTATCAAAAGGTGCTAATGCAACTACCTCGGGATAATATTTATTTATTTCTTGTGCACTTAATCCAATTTGTAATTTATTTTTGAAATATTTATTTGCTATCTCAGTATTTTCATATCTAAAAACATCTATATTTTCTAAATTTTCTAATACATTTGATAAACTATTTAATTTCTTTTTTAATCTTTCATCAGAAGCATATGCAACTATATCATTATCGCATAATAATTCATGTCTAATTCGTGCTTTTCCTTTTACCTCTAATCTTTCTGTAGTATCAGTATTTGATGTGCCAATTGTTACAGTGTTTGATATATTACCTGTACCAGTAACAGATAAATTGCTACTTACTGTTAAAATTTTATTAACTGTTACATTTTCTGCAAAAGTTACATTTTTTGATGATGCTACAGTAAATACAGAATTAACACCACCTGATATATTTTTAACAAAAGAAAAACTATCGTCTGAATAATTTACTAATAACTTATAACCTGAACTTGAACTTGAATTTGTTCTCATATTTATAACAGGATTCGTGTTATTAATACCATCTATTTCAAATAAAGGACTAGCTCTTTTAACAAGAATTTGAGTTGATTGAATGCCAGATGTACAATCTAATAAATTACTTATTGTTGTTTTTGTTGATTCTATTGTAACTCTTTCTGTTGTACCATCTACATAAAATACTAATTTTATAGGATTATTAAACCCTCTTATTCTTGTTTTATAATCAGAATTTTCATTTTTATTAAAATCTATCCATCCCCCAGAATCATCACTTGATCTTATATCTATATAGCCATGATTTGTACTATATTTCGCAATATGTACACCAACTGCTGTATTATTTGTATTTAAAGTATCATTTCTACCAGTAATTGATAATGCATTATTATTAAAATAATCTTGTATATAATTCGTACTTCCTTTTAAAATATTTCCTGATAATTTAATATTTCCAACTACATCTAATTTTTCACTCGGACCGGTTGTTCCTACGCCTAAATTGCCAGAACCATCAAAAACGGCATGATCATTACTATTTGTATTAAAAATTACTTTACCACTATTTTTTGATTTTATTCTAATATCTTGATTTGTATTTGAACCCATTGCAGTTAATCCGTCATATTGAATTCCAATTCCTTGAGTAAGATTTGTATGTCTAAATGTAGCAATATATCCTGTTCCACTAACACTATCTATAACATCTAATTTATATCCAGGACTTGAAGTACCAACACCCATTCTACCATCACATGCAAGTAAGGAATTTATAAATACTTGTTTTGATCCATAACTTCTAATCCATGTTGAATCTTGCATATACCATCCACCACCATGTGTTTCTGAACGCCATCCACCATTTCCAATTGTTCTAAACCATTCTTTTGAATAAAACGCACCATTATCTAAATCAACAGATGCTCTTGATGCATTATTTCCAACAAATATTATTTCATTTGGATTACTATCAGTTGTCATTGTATAATTATTTCCAGAAGTATTTGTTGACCAATATATTCCCCATTTATCTAAACTATTTATTCTCCATAAAAATTGACTAGTATGTGGACTAGAAAGCATTGTTCCTTCATCTCCAACATTTAATGATAAAATAGAATCTTGATATTTTGCAGAAGTACCTATTGAAACTTTTGTTCCTGTACCCTCAAAAATATTGGTACCTATATTAATTACTGAATTAATATCATTACCTCCAATTGTTAAACTACTACAATTAAAACTACCATTAACATCTAATTTATAACCAGGTGTTGTTGTTCCAATACCAACATTGCCACTATTTTTAATTTTAAATAATGCTGACCCAGAACCTACATTTCCAGTATATACAGTAAAATCACCAGTATTTATATGAGGTGCTAATGCAGGTGCTTCAAAATCACCTGCACTATTACCATATAATTTGAAATAAGAAGAACCATCGCTTATGTGCAATTTTGAAGAAGGACTACTTGTTCCAATACCTATATTTCCATTTAATATAATTTTAGATATTGTTCCCCATCCCATATCTCTTCCTATTGTTATACTATTTGCTGATGAACCTTGAAAATACATTAATGAAGATACTCTTGTTCCCTGATCATGAACAGCAATTTCAGTATTATCAGCGCATTCTAATAATAATCCTGCAGTATTAGAATTCCAATTATTACCCCCACCATAATTTTTATCGGTTGAACCAATATTTAAAGCACCTATTTGCAAATTATTATTATCTTTAGCATACAAACTACCTCCATTTACATATTGAATACCTGATATCATTTGATTACCATTTACATGTAATTTTTCAGAAGGATTTGTTTTATTAATACCAATATTTCCATTAGTTAATATTCTCATTCTTTCTAATGATGTATTTTGAACATTTTGATCTGGACCCGATAAAAATACAATTCCTGTACCCCCACAATGTTGCAAGTACATGGCATTATCATTTGAACCTCCTCCTGTTGGAAGATTTCCTGTACCAATTAATCCTGTTAAAAGATTATTATCTTGTCTAAATTCAATCATAGGATTATCTCCTTCGCCTCCTGAATTATTATTTGTATCTGCTTTTAATCGCAAAATGACATCACCTGTACCTTCAATATTTAATGAATTCATGCATCTTGCATTACCATTAATATCTAATTTATAAGCTGGACTTGTATTATTTCCAATACCAACATTAGCATTACTATGACAATATATTGTATTAGTTGGCGCTTGATAAGCAATTTTTAATTGACCGTTATTTGTATCTAAACCATCTGCTATAGAAAATTCATAGTTATCAGTATAACCAAGTATTGCTTGTCTAGAAGATGTTGAACTTGATTTTTTTCCAAATATTAATTTACCATGACTATTATCTATATCATTTCTTCCTAATCTCATTGTACCATCAACATCTAATTTGTATATTGGACTACTATGATTAATGCCAATATTACCATTTTGATTTATTATCATTCTTGTTTGTGCTTCAGTTGAACTTGATGTATTTGTATAAAATCTTAAATCACTTGCATCACCACTATGCGTAGTTGATGTTATTTTTGATCTAATATTACTACTAAATGTTGGAATACCAAATTCAATACCAGATGTTTGCGAAATAGCATTGGTGTCAGTCTCAACTCTTAAATAAGTATTATTAGACATTTGAACATGCAATTTAGTTTGTGGAAATATACCAATACCAACACTACCATTTGAATCAATTATAAAATCTTTATTATCGTGAGTTCTAATATAAAATGAACCATTTGTTTTATCACCAAATAAATATGTATTATATGTATTTGATAATAAATGTAATACTGCATTATCGCTAGTTGAATTTTGATGTATTAAAAGTCTACCATCATATACAGTTAATTTTTGATCAGGAGATGATGTTCCTATTCCTATTTTATCACTATATACATATAATATATCGGTTGTATTATTTCCAATTGTAACAGGTTGAGACCCTTTTGATTTTATTGATAAATTAGCATTTATTGCACCTCCTAATTGTTGTATTGAAGAATCTGTAATACCTATTCTTTGTGTTCTATCTGATTTTTCAATAATTAATCCTTGTTTATTTTCTGATAAATTTCCCGATACTGTAACTAAACTACCGTTTGTATATGCAGTATTTGTTAATGTACTATTATCTTTAAAAATTATGTCACCAATATAATTTACATTATTACTTTGCGTTGACCATATATTTAAATTTATTGTTTCATTATTTTTTTTTAAATTACCATTTATATTTATATTTCCTTTTATTTCTAATGTATTTGTACTGTTATATAAATCTGTACTTGGTGATGCAAAATATTCACTTGTATCATAACCTATTATCATTTTGCGGTTATTTAAAATAATTGTTGGCGAAGAAATATCATTATTATTTGTACTAATTAACAAGTTATCATCATCGTAATTATATATCTTAACACTACTTGAAGAATTTACTGATTTTAATATAATAAATGACTTATAATTATCACTATTATTTGCTGTTAATATTATACCTGATGCATCATTATAATTACCAACTATATTTGCAACTGACTTTGTTTCACTTCTTAAGGATGTTATTTCTTCTGTTATTACAAGTTCTGGTAATTCTGATCTAATATTTGTATTAAATGCATTACTAATTACATCACCTCCAACTCTTGAAATTTCATTACTAATATAGTTACTTGTATTTGTAGATAATTCTTCGCTATAATTACTAGAATTGCTAAATAATTCATGACTATAATTTGAAGAATTTTCAAATAATTCTTCACTATAATTTGAAGAATTATTCAAAGTACTTAAGTTTTGTGTATCAGAATAAGTTTGCAATTCTGTTGTAACTTTGGTAATTTCATTATTTGTATAATTACTTGAATTAGTAAATACTTCTGTTGTATATCCTCTATCTTCTGTTGATTTTAAATTGATAGTATTTGTAATTCCAGATGTTATACCATTTATATCTGTTCTAGTATAAAATATATTGTTTTTTAAATTATCTTCGGTTAAAAATGTTGTATCAATATCATTAATAAAATTACAATGAATTTTATTAATTTTATTTAAATCAGATCCTATTTGAATTGTGGTTTTTGATATATTTATATTTGTATCTAAAGTTAATCCTGAATTATTAATATTCAATAAATTACTATTATTGATACTATCATATATGTTTAGTAAACTTTCTGGATCTGTTGTTCCTATGCCAACATTTCCATTATAATATATTTTATTAATATCAGTATCATTAATAAATGTGTTTGTAACATTTATATAACCATCTGTTGAAATATTTATATTTTTTCCTGCTCTTAAATTTGTGTCTGCATAAATTGTTGTTAATTTATTATTTATAACTTGTAATTTTTCTGTATCAATATCAACAAAAGGTATATTTGTTATATCACTATAATTAATAATATAATGTTTAGTTGTTGAATCACTCATTCACTTAATAATATTATATAAAAAATATCAATAATATTATTCATAATGTATAAAAAATACTTTGATAAATTGCAAGGTATTATTTTACCACACGCTGGAATTAAATATGCTGGTTCTGCAAGAAATAATATTTTTAAAAATTTAAATGAAATTGATAAAAATATTGATAAAATTATTTATATCGCTGCACTACATGATACAAGAAATTCAACTGAAGAAGTATTTATATTAGAAAATGATAGTTCTTTTGATAACTTTTTTGTTAATACAAAATGTAAATATAATATAAATAATCTTACTATAGGCGCTATAAATGAACACTCATATAAATGGGTTAAAGATGAAATTATACATTATTTTAAAAATAGTAATATTTTAGTTGTATGCCCAACACCACAATGTAATTGTAAAAATGTAGCAATTGATATCATAAATTTTATTAATAATCAAAAAGAAAAAATAATAATTATAGCAACTACTGATTTAATACATTATGGTGATAGATTTAATAATTTAGATTTTTTAAATTATCCTTATAATTACGATAAAATTAAAAAAGAAGAAGATACTATTTATAATATATCTAATAATCAACTTACAAATTATGATGAATCTATTATGTGTGGTAGATATGCTATTAAAACATTTCTAACTATATCTAAATTTTTTAAATGGAATTCCAGAATTATAGATTACTATGATTCAAGTGTTTTTAGTTATGATAATATAAAAAAACATGAAATTAATTTTATAAAAGAAAAAACAGAACTAGTTTCATATGTTTCAATTATATATGGCACATTTAATAATGATAATGAATTATTGCCAATAGATATATTTCAATCATTTGGATTAATTAAAAGTATATTTTATGCAAAATTAAATAATATTGATATTAATATTAAATTACCAAAATGGAATAAATTTAATTATATATATAATGGTATATTTGTTAGTACAGAATTAGATAATAATACAAATTCTTGTATTGGTGTATTTCAAAATGAAAATGATATATCATCTGCTATTAAAATTATAAATAGTACAAATAGTTGTATTAATGATAGTATTTCTAGATGGAATAATCCAATAACATTAGATAATTTAAATAATATTAACATAAAAATTGAAATAATTGATGATACTTCTACATGGAAATATTATAAATCCAATACATGTTATAATAATTTTAACTTAAATGATAATAAAGGTATGTATCTAAAATTATATAATAATAATACAGCAACATTTTTACCATGTGTTGCAGAAGATAATAAAAAAAAGTGGTCTATTGATGATTACATGAATTATTTATCTTTAAAATCAGGTTCAGATAAATCAGATTGGAAACATGATAATAGTTTTATGTTTATTTATAATACAAAAAAAATAATATATAATAATAAACTTAATCATATTAATTTTAACTAAATGTTGTAAAGTTACATGGTTGATATAATTTTATAGAATTTGATTCGCGATTATATATTTCTTTAATTTTAACAAATTCAACATTATTAATAGTATTATTAAAATTTTGTAAATTAATTAGTTCATCAATTTTATCTATTTTTGTATTATTTTTAATATTAATATCTATATTATCAACTATATTACTTACAACTTTAATATAGGTTTCTTTTGATACTTCATATATTGTTCTTTGTAATGTTATTACTTCATTAATATAATCTATTTCTTTAAATTTTCTTGCTAAATTAGTTTTATATTGTTTTTCTGTTATATCTTTTTCTAAGAATCTTACTCTTTCATTATTTTTCCATTCATCATATACATTTACTTTTTGAATTAAATTATTAAGAGACACTAATTCACAATGTTGTATTCTTCTATATAATTCATATAATTGAGTTAATAATGTTTCTGAAAGAATCCTACTTAATCTTCTTCTATCATTTGCTATTTTTAAATATGAATCGTATAGTAAATTTGCACAAGGATTATCATGTGGATTTCTTTGAATTGTTAAATTGTTTTCTCTCATATATCTAAAATATTCGGGGTTATGGATTATTCCTTTTGTTACAATTTTTAATGTTTTCCAATCAAATGCTGTATGGCAAGATGTACACCACATTTGATCACAACCAGATGTTTTCATAATTGAAATATTACATTTTGGACAAGGTTTACTATCTTTTTTGATTAGTTCTGCAGTGTCAACATCATCCTTTAAACATTCATGATTTTCTTCTTTAATTTTGAAACAATATTTGCATGTTGTTTTCTCACATATTTCACATTTCCATTGATTATTTACAAATCCATCACAATTAATAGTAGCACATGGATATTTATATTGAATTTTGGTTTTTTCAACAGGTTTTGTTTTTAAATATCTAACATATTCATCGTGTGCTTTTATTTCATGATCTAATTTTATTTTATTAAATGTAGTTAAATCATTTGAAAAATTTTTTTCAAGTTTTTTACGCTCACTAATAATTTCTCTTATTTGTTTATTTGTTTGTACTGTTATCATTGACATTGGTATTAATGTTTTTTCTTCATTAAATAACAAGTCTTTAATATGATTTTTATACATATTTTCTATGTATTTTGTTCCCAACATTTTAATAAGTAATGCTCTTGTAAATGTATTATTACAATTCATACAATTTTTTGTAGTTTTTTTTGTTTCTAATAAGTATCTTTCAAAACAATTTTTACATGTTGTGTAATCACAATAATTACATGTAATAGTATTGTTGATATTAAGATCTTCAATACAAACACTACAAGTTGTCATGTTATTATAAACCAATAACTATAAAAAAAATCATTTTTTTATTTTTATAGAATATTAAATAAATATTTATACACTTTTATGTTGTACCTTCATCAATTGCACCTGCTAATGATAAACAATTTACTCTTTTTGCTGTATCTATTATATTTTGTTTTTCATCACATGAAAAACAACTAGATTTTAATACATTTTGTATACTTGATAAATAATTACAATACCCCTGATATTTTTCTTCGTTTTCACAACCTTCGTCCGCATTACTTGATTTACAAGTTAAAGAAATATTTTCACATATATTTTGTTTATCTGAATTCATACAATCATTATTTACATCTACATTGAATTTTTCTTTTAATATTAATTTATTCATTTCATTATATATTTCATGATGTTTATTATTAAATAAAATATATAATAATATTATACATATTAATATTAAAATAAAAATTAATATTATATTAATATTTTTTGCTTTCATATAGATTATCTATTATTAATTAATATTATTTATTTTCTAAACAATAATCTAAATTTATATTTGCCATATTTAATTCATGATTACTACATTTGTTTTTATAACAATTAATTAATTCATCTTTTTGTTTTTTACATTTGATATTAATCGTACTATTTTCTTGAAAATGTTCGCCTAAATATAATTCAAATTTTTTTAAGTTATTAAAAAACTCTTTATTATTTTTTTTTATATTTAATAATATTAAACTTACTATTATTACATTAAATAATAATAAAGATATATTTAATATATTTTTCATCTACTAATATTTTTTTACATTTTTTTACTGTAATATATCAATTATATCCTCAATGTCTTTTCTTTCAATACATTTATCATTTATACATATTTTTGAATAACTTTGCAATTTAATATCATTTTCATTATTTATATTTATTACATTATCATTACTCCTTATTTCAAGTTTATCATCATAATTTCTTGATGTTATTTTTGTTATATTATTATCATTTTTGCGATATGTACTACCTCTATTTTCACCAGGAGATCCGTCATTACCTTTTAATCCTGTTTTCCCTTCTGGAATTTTAATAATATTTGGATGATTTAAATATACTAATTCTTCGTCAGTTGGATAGTACTTATTATTTGGATGTTTACCTATACATTGATAATAACTCATTTCATCTAAACAATTTAGTTTTTTTGTATCTGTTTTTTGTAAAAATATTATAGGACCTTGATAATTATAATTTTTAAATTTTTCTCTTTTGTTTATAATGTATATATATATAAATATTATAAAAAATATTACAATCATTCTATCTATTATTTATTTAAAAAAAATATGATTAATTTATATAAAGGACAATTTTATTAATGAATAAAAATGATGCAGAATTGTTACTTGAAAAAGAAAAATTACGAAAAGAAAAAATAAAAATTAGAATGCATAATTATAGAAATAATGATGATTTTAGAAAAAAAAATGCAGATTATATGAAAGAATATAGAGAAAAACAAAAAAAACTTTTAGAAGAAGCTAAAAAAGTTGTTAAAAATAATGAAAATGTTGAAAAATCAGTAACTACTACTGTTTTAAAAAAAATTAAAATTATTCAAAAAAATAACTCTATTTTTTCTAAATCTTCACTTGATAAAACCATATTAATAGATATATTTAATGATAATAGTGATAAATCGCATGAAAAATATATTAATGATAATATGAATTATTTAAAAAATAGCAGCAATTTTATTGATACATTAAAAAAAAAATATACTAATATTAAAACATTAAAA
>Ga0209555_10000755_pt1 | contig 26622 bp, 47 predicted proteins | sample SaaInl85LU_5_DNA_FD_184643 | JGI IMG/M metagenome (GOLD analysis project Ga0209555, IMG submission 184643) | Marine microbial communities from expanding oxygen minimum zones in the Saanich Inlet - ESP_85LU_5_DNA (SPAdes) (version 2) | ecosystem: Environmental > Aquatic > Marine > Intertidal... | reverse complement strand
TATAACTTCAGTATTAATCTAAACACTGGTTATCAAGGAGGATCTGTTCACGTCGACGACCTAATAGTGCCCAAGCGTCTTGGTATAGGCACGTTCTTCTCCGTAAAGAATATCCATAAAGTGGAACCTATACAGTCGGGAAATCGCTTCTCTCTTATAGGATGGGTGTACAAAAAAGCTGGACCTTGAAGGCGATATACGGTATAATTACCAAGTTATCTAAGCATAACAACTATTTATTTTATTATGAGGAACACCAATGAGCAAAGACTTCTTGTGGGTCGAAAAGTATCGTCCTAAAAAAGTTTCCGAAACTATCCTACCTCCCGAACTCAAGAACACATTCCAGAAGATTGTCGATGGTGGCGAGCTACCTAATATGATGTTCACTGGTACTGCTGGCACAGGTAAAACTACCATTGCTAAAGCTCTGTGTGAAGAACTTGAGTTAGATTACATCGTAATCAATGCTTCTGCTGATGGTAACATAGACACGTTACGAGGTAAGATTAAGCAGTTTGCTTCGAGCGTTTCATTAGCTGGAGGGTATAAGGTAGTAATCTTAGATGAGGCAGACTATCTCAATCCTCAATCAACTCAGCCGGCATTACGTAACTTCATCGAGGAGTTCAGTAATAATTGTCGGTTCATCATGACTTGTAACTTCAAGAACAAGATCATCGAGCCTCTACACTCTCGTTGTAGTACGTATGAGTTTAACTTCGACAAGAAGACTATGGCTCAGCTGTGCGGTCAGTTCATGAAGCGTCTCAAAGATATTTTATCTCAGGAGGGCGTATCATACGAAGATTCTACTGTAGCAAATATCATCATGAAACATGCTCCAGACTGGCGTCGTGTGCTCAATGAGTGTCAACGTGGCAGTATCTCGGGAACGCTCAGTGCTACTGTCGTCTCTAATGTTGCGTCAACATTCCCAGATCTTTTTTCTTCCATCAAGGAGAAAAACTTTAAGAAGATGCGTGGTTGGGTGGTAAATAACATTGATATTGAGCCTGCCGCTGTTTTCAGAGGAATCTACGACAATATGATCGATTATGTTGTCCCCGGTAGCATTCCACAGTTGGTGCTTATCTTGGCTGATTATCAATACAAAGATGCGTTCGTAGCTGACCACGAACTTAACCTAGTCGCATGCATGACAGAGATCATGGCGAACGTAGAGATCAAATAAATGCCATCCATTGATATAACCAAGTATGAGATGTCTCCATATGATAACGTTTTATATTTCCCTAACAACATCGACGTGAGATTGTGCCCTAAAAATGGTATGAGCTCAATCAAGGAAATATTTCGTATACATAAGGGGCATGAGGAGTTTGTAGGCAGAACTTATCGTTACCGACGAGTAACAGATATGGCTGATCAGTTCAGTCTTCCGTTTAGAAAGAATAGCTTCCGCATTGCTGTTCGACGAGATCCGCTAGACCGTTTCAAGTCGGCATGTGAGTACATTATGAGGGAGCGTGCTGAACATATTAGATCAGGTAGACCGCATGATTTGCCTGACATAAGTAGCGATATTGAAAAAGTAATTTCCGATGTAGAGGCTGGTGCGTTGAGAAACAATCACTTCTACACACAAAGTTGGTACATGGGCCATCCTAGCGACTATGATATGGTTGTTCATATAGATGAGTTGGATCGCTTAATATGCTTTTTAGATGAAGCGTGTGAGTTAGGTCTAACTGAAGAACAGCTAAATACTAGGGTAAACCAATCCAAGTTTAAACTGTATAATGATGGGTTAACTGCGTTGCAACAATTGCGCGTCCAGAAACTCTATGAAAAGGATTATAAAAATGGCTGGTGTAAGCAACAAGACGTCGACAAAGATATCTCCGTTTGATTTTATTAAGAGTATTAATGACACCAAGGTTAACATAGTAAGTGAAGATGACGAAAACGCTAAATACTATAATGCTTTTGTTATAAACCGCTCCTTATCTTACTTTCCAGATACAATATATTTTGCCAACGAGATGAATAAATATCATCAGTTAGACGTTGATATGCAGTATAACTTCCTGTTGAATATAGTGCGGAAGCGTAAGAGGTTTTCGAAGTGGGACAAAGCTAGTACTATAAATAATGTTAATATAATTAAAAGTTATTTCGGTTACAGCGACGAGAAGTCACGACAAGTTGCTGATTTGCTTACCGATGATCAAATAACATCTATACAACAGAAGGTATCATTAGGTGGAAGAAAATAATTTAGTTCAATGGAATCTGGACATGATGTTAGAAATAACGTTGTCAGAGCCCGACGATTTTCTTAAAGTTCGGGAAACACTTACGCGGATTGGAGTAGCTTCTCGTCGCGACAATACTCTATTCCAGTCTTGTCATATACTGCACAAACAGGGAAGATATTTTATAGTGCATTTTAAAGAGTTGTTCTTGCTAGACGGTAAGAAGTCTAACCTAGAGCAATCTGATGTTGAACGTCGTAACACGATTGCCACCCTACTGTCTGATTGGGGACTAGTTGGCATCGTCAACAAAGAAGTAGCTAAAGACTGCGCTCCTATGCGCACAATAAAGATCATTTCATTTAAGGATAAGTCCGACTGGAATCTCCAGCCAAAGTACAATATCGGTAACAACTAATTGAAGGAACCTTATATAATGCCAACACATTATGACATATTTGAAGATAAAGAAGAATTAATTCGCACCAAAACACCATTCATAGGTCGCTTGCCGTTTAATATGGAAGAGGCCTATGATTGGAATCGCTACATGCATATGATGGATACCCATCCCGCAGAATTGCATGATCAAAACAGTACTAAGATGCGTATAGGGCTCAACAACTTTCACAGCAGACCTAGTGCTCCAGAGTTTGCAGGGAACATTGTTAGTGAGCTCAAAGACGTGTTTGCGTTGCACGGTGATAAAAATAGTATTACAAACATAGCATTCTCTGGATTCGGCTTAGAATCAGATAGCTATCCTCGTCATAAAGATTCCATGGATGTGTTCCTAGTACAGGTGATCAGCACAATTGGTATCAAGGTTGAGGGGATCAACAATGAAGAAGAGTTTGACTTCGAGCCTGGAATGTACGTATACTTACCGCGTGGAACCCATCATCAGATCCTCCCTCGTATCTCGAGATTATCATTCTCGTTTGGTATAGAAGGCGATCCGGATCCTTCAACATATTTTTAAAATTTTATACCATTAGTATTATACTTGTAGTATAAATAGCCGCGGATATGCCGATGGTCGGGTATCCGCATTTAATCTTGCTAGTAAAATAGGAGAAAGTAACATGACACTTACAGCAAAACAATTGTTCCCTCGTTCAGCATTCGTTGGTTTCGACACGATGATTGACGAGTTAGATCGCATCTCGCGACATTCTGGTGATAACTTCCCGCCGCACAACATTCTCAGAACTGAAGAGAATAAGTACCTAATTGAATTAGCGGTGGCAGGGTACTCGGAGTCAGAGCTAGATGTAAACGTAAGGCAACGCACACTTACTGTAATAGGTAAGCATGAAGATCGCGGCCGCGAATACATCCATAAGGGCGTATCGACGAAGAAGTTTGAGAGACAATTCCGCTTATCAGAGTATGTTGAAGTAACTGGAGCACAATTCAAAGACGGACTGCTGTCCATATCATTGGAAGTGGTTGTCCCAGATAGTAAGCTGCCTCGGAAAATTACCATTAATTCTTCTGAGGAGATATCACATGACCAACAGGCTAACACATAGCAGCAAAATAGACAAATTCGGTCACGCCGTTTTGTTTGTATCTGTTATTGGCACTATGATCACCTGCATCTCAATGCTATAATAAATAAGGGGAAGTAACATTCCCCTTTTTTTATGCACATGAATATACCACTACACCACTACAAATACAAAGGATGGCAACACATCGAAGGGTACTTGACTCGCGATGAGGTTGATACCATCAAGCAAATAGGTGAGCAGCTGCGAATAAGGTGCTCCGAGTATTCTGACTGGAAGGGTATACCGTGCGCGAGTAAATACAGCCAAACCCTGTATGATATGTACACCAGTGAAAAAATGAAACAATTGAGTTGCCAGATACTCGGGGATGTAGTATACTCTTTTAACGATCAAATAGTTATCAAGCTCCCAGGAGACACTCTAACGTTTGAACCACATCGAGACAACCAATACGGACCCAACTCAGATGGATCGATCCACACAGTGAACTTGTGTTGCATACTCGACGATATAACTAAAGAGAATGGTGGACTGGACGTTAAGAGTCAGGATGATGGTCAGTGGGTTGAGTTGTATCCGAAGAGTGGGGACATCATTGCAATCCAAGGTAATACGTTTCACAGATCAGGCAGGAATATGACCAACGCAAGTCGCGGGTTGTATGCTTGTGTATATACTGAGCAGCCTATACACCTTGACGGGTTCTACACAAAGAGAATAAAATGAAAGCGTACCAGATAGTAATAAAAGGTAATGAGCGCTCTGAGGAGTATGCTGATATATCACGTAAGTCGTTCCAGAGAGCTATCGATGAAGGGTATCTCGATTCCATAGAAACGTTCGATGCCATCACACCAGATAGCCCGCAATTCCAACAGCATGTTGATATGTATAAGTGGGAACAAAGTCTGATGAACGCCGATAAGACCCATGGCAAAGGATTGGATGATCACTCGCCCTCCGAAAAGGCGGGGATGTGTTCACATTGGGAGCTTATGAGAATACAGGCCTACCAGGACGAGAGGTTTTGGATAATGGAGCATGACACATACTTGATCCCTGAGCGATTCGAGGCATTTAAGGTGTTATCTCAGTATAGTGAAGGACGTTTGTACAGCAACATAGGATTGTTCATGGGAATGTATATGATGGATCCACGATTTGCTCATTGGGGATATCATATGTTAACCAACGCTCAGTTTCCTATCAACTGTGGTCCTTATTGTACGCTACAACGTCTGTTCCGTACATTCACTACCCATCATCTCCCTCAACACGACTTTTATGGCATCAAGGATACTCTGATCCATCCATGGAGTAATTGTGACACAATAGGGATCGGGCGCGAGTGTGGTGTTTACTTTAACAAAAAGGATCATGATAAAGCCGGTATACCGACTCCAACAACCCAGGTGATCTCGAAGCGATTGTCTGTAACTCAGCATCATCACAGCTATCGGGAGGATCATATACAACAGCCGTGGTTGCGCCATAAGTTTTTTAAGGTAATTGATTGATACAAAACGCTTTACTTTATGTGCTGACTGTAGTATACTATGTACAACTTTGGAGAATTGAATGAAATTTTATACGTCTGTAGAGCGTTTTGGTAATAACATCCTATATCGTGGATACGAGCACGGTAAACCGGTAGCTCGAAAAGAAAGATTCATGCCTACTCTGTTCTTGCAAACACCGCAAGACAGTCAGTGGAAGACACTAGATGGTCGCAACATCAAGCCGGTAGTGTTCGAGGAGATGCGAGAGGCATCCGACTTCCTCAAGCGATACGAGAACGTAGATAACGTAGAAGTTCATGGTATGAACAACTTCGTGTTCCAGTATATCACCCACAAGTTCCCGAAAGATATTACGTTCGATTATTCGTTGATCAATATCGCTACTATCGATATCGAGGTTCAATCCGACGACGGATTTCCAGAACCAGACTATGCTAACTATCCTGTTATCTCTATAGCGTTAACTGATAAGAGCGGTCAGTATATGGTATGGGGACTTGGCGATTATAACAATACGCGTGAAGACGTGTCATACGTCAAGTGTAGCGACGAGCTCAACCTACTCAGCCGGTTCTTAAACTACTACGAGCACAATGCTCCTGATGTGATTACTGGTTGGAACACTAAGATGTTCGATATTCCATACCTTATCAATCGTACACGTAAATTGATGGGCGACAAGGCGGTAAATCGGTTCTCTCCGTGGGATAAAGTGAGTGCGCGGTCTGTTACTATCATGAACAAGAAGCACAACTTCTACGAGATTCTAGGCGTCCAGCAAATGGATTTCCTAGACGTGTTTAAGAAGTTTGGTTATTCGTATGGTCAGCAAGAATCGTATCGATTGGACCACGTCGCTAATACTGTGCTTGGTGAGAAGAAGATCGATTATTCTGAGCACGGTAACTTGTATACTTTATACAAAGAGGACCACCAGAAGTTCATCGACTACAACATCAAGGACGTTGAGTTGGTTCAGCGTATGATCGATAAAACCGGCTTGATGCAGCTGGCTATGACTATTGCGTACAAGGGTGGTGTTAACTACTCCGACTCATTTGGTACTACTTCGATCTGGGACTCATTCATATATCGAGTGCTCCAGTCGCAGAACGTAGCTTGTCCTCCTAAGCAAACTAAAGGTCGGACACAATATCCTGGCGGGTATGTAAAAGATCCTGTCGTAGGAGCTCATAACTGGGTTACTTCGTTCGACTTAAACTCTCTGTATCCTAACATCATTATTCAGTACAACATGAGTCCTGAGACAGTGATGGATGGTATCGAGAATGCTTCGATCGAGAGCTTCTTGGCAGGTCAGAGCGATTATTCTGGCCAGCCGTATACGGTAGCTCCTACAGGGATTAAGTTCCGTAACGATAAGCAAGGAGTTATTCCTGGCATCATCTCTCAGTTGTATAGCGAGCGTCGTGTCATCAAGAAGGAGATGTTGGCTACAGATCAACAATACCAGAACGATGGTAACGAAATGCTGCAGAAGAAGATCGTACAGCTCGACAACCAACAGATGGCCGTAAAGATTCTGATGAACAGTTTGTATGGGGCGTTGGGCAACCAATACTTCAGATATTTTGACCAGAGGGTTGCGGAGTCGATTACTGCTGGCGGTCGTATGTCTATTAAGTGGGCGGAGCGAGCGGTCAACAATGAGATGAATAAGCTGCTGGCTACCAACGAGAAAGATTATGTTATTGCGATCGATACTGATTCGCTATACATCAACATGAACGACTTAGTGCAAAAGTTCAATCCGAAAGATCCTGTCAAGTTCTTAGATAAGATCTGTGCTGATCATTTTGAGCCTAAGGTGATTGCACCTGCGTATGATGAGCTGGCTAGGGTCACCAATGCTTTCGAGGCTCGTATGGAGATGGGTCGTGAGGTGATTGCGGATAAAGGTATCTGGGTAGCTAAGAAGCGATACATCTTGAATGTCCATAACAATGAGGGTGTTCAATATCCGGAGCCGAAGCTCAAGATCATGGGGATCGAGGCGATCAAGTCTAGTACACCTCAAGTCGTTCGTGATAAGTTCAAGGAAGTGTTCCGTGTAATTATCGACAGCAGTGAGCAGGAGACTCAAACGTTCATTCGTAATTTCCGGAACGAGTTTAGATCGCTGCCTCCTGAGTTAGTATCGTTTCCACGTTCTGTGTCAGACATCGATAAGTGGACGGATAGGGATAATGTGTATAAGAAAGGTACTCCTATTCACGTACGTGGCGCTTTATTATACAATGCAGCTATTAAGGCAGCATCGTTGGACAAGCGATATGAGACTATTAAGAATGGCGAGAAGATCAAGTTCGTGTACTTGAAGATGCCTAATACGCTCCATGAGAACATCATCACGTATCCAACGACGTTACCGCCCGAGTTAAAGCTCAATAAGTATATTGATTACGATAAGATGTTTGATAAGACGTTCATCGATCCGCTGACATCTATCTTAGATGCTGTTGGATGGGCACCGGAACCTAAAGCCTCTCTTGAAGATTTTTTTGTATAAATTTGTAAAAAGCTGTTGCCCTCATTACAACATTATGCTATAATGTCTACATTGAATTGAGGAAGATATTATGAAAAATTTTGCAAACCACATTGGCTATTCAGACATTAACCCTTTTGAAGTTGTTCGTGCCGTATCTAAAACCACGTTAGAAATCCGAGCTATGAACGCAGAACGTGATACATCGGTTAAGTTAGACTTTCAACCGGGTGGTTTCTTTGCTCACTGTTCTAACCAAAACGAGCAGCGTTGGGATATTACTCCTAACGAAGAAGCTAGAGTATTTCGTATCCGTTTCAGCAAAGCGAAGAACAGATGGCAGGATAGTTTCGGTAATAGATATAATCTTGCCGACAAACCTACTAAATTTTATGACTATAATTTCTAAGTTGTACTTTAAAATCGACGATATACTGAGCAAGGATGCTTGTGAGCTGTTGGCTGGGGCTTTGCTGTTGTGCGAGCAACAAGCTGATCCTAACGGAGCGGAGTTTCATGATACTCAGGTGATGGGAGCATACGCTAGGTATGGATATTCTGGTACAGATTCTCTTAAATATTATCTGCTTCCTAAAATGGAACAGTTGACTGGTAAGAGGTTGATCCCAACATACTCATACTCGCGAATATATCGCAATGGACATCATTTGTTCCGACATGTAGATAAGCCTAGATGTGAGTACAGTATAACAATAACACTCAAAGACGATGGCACACCGTGGCCAATCATCATGGGCGATCACGAAGTCGATCTTCCACAAGGGAGCGGCTGTGTATATATGGGTGACAAGATACCACACGAACGTAAGCCGTATACGGGGCAACAACATGTTCAAGTGTTTTGTCACTACGTTGATGCTGATGGCCCATACAACAACAAAGCTGATCTTGATCAATTTAATCCATTCTAAACCTTTACTTTTGAGCGGAATTATAGTATACTATGCATTATGAATTATGAATTAACTATATTTAAAAGTCCGTTCGACAACAAGACTCACCGTAAGATGAAGTTATCGTCTTGGGGTGAGTTCGTTCGTTTGTTGCAGGGACTTAGTCAACGTGAGGGTATCAAAGGTGGAAACAATAGTTCTCCTCTTATTAGTCCTGCTGTTTTCAAAGACGGTACGACGCGTGCTAATAGAAATACTTTATATTGGGGTGCTTGGGCTGCTATTGATATCGATGATCACGATCTACCTAACGATGTAGATAAACTCAAGGAGACCTTATATGCTCGTTTTGGTCAATATAACTTTGTGGTGTATTCTACAGCTTCTAGCCGTGAGGATCATCTCAAGTTTCGTTTGGTATTTGAACTCGATGAAAAGATTGAGCATGATAGAATTAAAGCATGCTGGTATGCACTCAATCAGTGGGTTGAGGAGCTCGGGGATCCTCAAACCAAAGATATGGCAAGAATGTATTATGTTCCTGCTCGTTACCCAAACGCTTACGATTTTTTCTTTTGCAATGACGGTCGTCCTATCAATACTAGTGAACTTATAGCTAGGTTTCCGTACAAAGAGAAGTCCAGGAATTCGTTCCTCGATCAGCTATCCCCTGACATGAGGGACGCTGTAATCCAACACCGTAAGTCGCAACTAAATAACACAGATATTACTTGGACGGGATACAGAGACTGTCCGTTCTGGCCTAGAAAATTGGCTACAGAATACTTGTCTATAAACGCATCTGGGTGGTACGCTAAAATGTATCACATTATGGTAGCGATCGCGGGTAATGCTTATAAGAGGCAGTACCCTATAACAGAAGCTGAGATTGAACAATTGTGCCGACAATTTGACTCTGAAAACGGCAATTGGTATCAATCAAGACCTATGCACGTCGAGGCGCAATCAGCATTGAAATACATCTACGAGAATGGTTAGGAGATTATGAAAAAAATATTAGTTACTGGAGCGGCCGGTTTTATCGGATCACAGCTCACTAAGCGTCTACAGGACAAAGGCTTTGATGTTGAGGGGTTGGATAACTTTAACAGTCATCTTTACGATCCTATGCTGAAAGTTGATCGTGTCAAGCATTTCGGCATCAAGGTACACAACTGTGACCTGCGAGATCAAATCAAAGTGGAAGCATTGGTATCAACATTTAAGCCAGACACTATTATCCATCTAGCAGCAATGGCAGGTGTACGTGACTCGATGGGCAAAGAGAAGTCTTACCATGCCAATAACATCGATGCTACTCAAAACCTAATCGATGCATGTAAGCGTTATATCCCTGACGTCAATGTAGTGTATGCTTCAACGTCTTGTGTGTATGCTGGTTCTCAGGTGCCGTGGACAGAAGGTAAAGAGACCGGTAAACAGTTGAATGCTTATGGGTATACCAAGTGGGCGAACGAATGTCAATTCCAGTCATCTGGGTTACGTAATACAGGACTGCGGTTCTTCACTGTATACGGTCCATGGGGTCGTCCGGATATGGCTTTGTTCGATTTTACTAAAAATATCCTTGCCGGTGAGCCAATTACCGTGTATAATTATGGTGATATGAAGCGTGACTTTACATACGTTGAGGATATTCTTGATGGTATTGAGGTCGTGTTGGAGCATCGTGACCGTTTCGAGAGCAATGAGATCTTCAATATCGGTCGCGGTAAACAAGTACAACTAATGGACTTTATTAATGAGATTGAGAAGAATACAGGCAAAACAGCAATTAAGAACCTTGCGCCGAAACACCCAGCTGACACTCTGGAAACGTGGGCAAACACAAGCAAGCTCGAAACCCTCGGATACAAGCCCAACACAGACGTCTCGGTAGGTATTGCAGAGTTTTATAAGTGGTACAAAGAATATAATGGGGTATAAGTTTGGATAGATTACATATAGCAGTTGTGGGGCATGGTTTTGTTGGACAAGCTGTGTCTCATGGATTTGACACCGCGAACGTAACTCTTGTTGCCATCGATCCGAAATACGGCAACAAGGTCGAAGATCTGTATACTGCACAGACCATGGATGTAGCATTTGTCTGTGTTCCTACACCTATGTCAGACACCGGTCGCATCGACGACAGCATTGTCGTTGACGTTACCGAGAAGCTGATTAACAATACTGATTGCTTAGTGGTGCTCAAGTCGACTGTCACACCGGAGATTGTTGCTCGTTTGGCTGAGATGTCACCGAAGCGTTTTGTATATAATCCAGAGTTCTTGACTGAGGCTAGAGCGAACCAAGATTTCGTTGAAGCTAAGTTTAACATCTTCGGTGGAGATCTGGAACCATGTGCTGCGGTTGCATCAATGTATCAGAACCACAGTAAAATGATTGATCCTCAAAACGTATTTGTTTCTGCTGTAGAAGCATCATTCGTTAAGTATACTATCAACACGTTCTTGTCAACTAAAGTAACATTCTTCAATCAGCTCAAAGACTTAACTGATACCCTCGGATGTAATTTTAACAATATAGTCGACGCTGTTAAGTTAGACGATCGCATTGGTACCAGCCATATGTCTGTACCAGGTCCTGATGGGCGTCGTGGTTTCGGTGGTGCATGTTTCCCTAAAGATACTAACGCATTCCACTATTTCAGCGGTGGGGAGTTTGATTTGCTGAAGAAAGTGCTTGACATCAACAGTGGTTATAGGGTACAATACGACCTTGATGCACGTGAAAGAGAGCAGAATGTTAAATTCGGAGAGTAATATATGAGTATTATGGATAAGTTGAAGAAGAACTCTAAGGTGCAAGGTACAGAAATCTTGTCACAAAGCAAGTTCTTCAATGAGAAGGATATGGTACCAACTAATGTACCAATGGTAAACGTCGCACTATCAGGTAGTGTGGATGGTGGGGTAACTCCTGGACTGACGGTATTGGCTGGACCGAGTAAGCACTTTAAGACTTCGTTCGCTTTACTGATGGCTGGAGCATACCTGGAAGCTAAACCGGATGCAGTGATGCTGTTCTACGATTCAGAGTTTGGCTCACCTCAGTCTTACTTCGAGCAGTTTGGTATTGATACTAGTCGTGTGCTGCATACCCCTATCGCGAACGTCGAAGAGTTGAAGTTTGACTTGATCAACCAGCTCGAGCAGATTGACCGAGAAGATGACGTAATCATCGTGATCGATTCTATTGGTAACTTGGCTTCTAAGAAAGAGTTAGAAGATGCTATCAATGAGAAGTCGGTAGCTGATATGTCTCGTGCTAAGGCCCTCAAAGGTCTGTTCCGTATGACCACGCCATACTTGACCATGAAAAATATTCCGATGCTGGCTATCAATCACACGTATCAGGAACTTGGGTTATTTCCTAAGGCTGTTGTGTCTGGTGGTACCGGGATCTATTATTCAGCAGACAATATCTGGATCATCGGTCGTCAGCAAGAAAAGACTGGTCAAGAGGTAACTGGTTACAACTTTGTTATCAATGTGGAGAAGTCGCGATATGTTAAAGAGAAATCTAGAATCCCTATTGGAGTTTCTTGGGAAGGTGGTGTTCAAAGATACAGTGGTCTACTTGACGTTGCTATTGCTGGTGGGTTTGTTATTAAGCCAAGTAATGGGTGGTATCAGCGTGTAGATACAGATACTGGCGAAGTATTAGGTACAAAGGTACGTACTAAAGATACTCTAAACGCTGAGTTCTGGGAGCCTATCTTCGAGACAACTAATTTCGCTAAATTCCTTGAGAAAACCTACAAGGTAGGCTATAATAGTGAGATTGATCCGCAAACAATCGTAGAGGCAATATAAGTGAAAGATTTAGATTTAGATAAACCGAACGAGCATATCGATTATCAATTGGTACCGTCGTTCGAAAACGAAGACCAGACGTGGGACGTAAGGATCTTGCGTGAGCCGTTTGGTGGCACGACTATCCGTTTTGGCAACATTGCCTTGGATGGTGAGACCCAAGAGTTAAAGTTTAACTTTGACGTAATTGAAACCTTAGATGAATCTGTTAGTAATGTAGACAATACAGAACTACAGGAGTTTGCGGCTGATGTATTACAAGACATTCTAGTTGCTGCTATTAATGATGGTACTTTGAAAACTAAGGAACAAGATGGAAATCAATCTTCAACAGACGATTCTACGCAATCTACTGACTAACGATGAGTACACTCGCAAGGTTGCAGCATTCCTGCAGCCCGATTACTTCGAGGGAGTGTATCGCTCCCTATTTGTTGAGTTTACAAAGTATATCGCCAAGTACAACAATCTTCCTACTAAAGAAGCGTTTAAGATTGAGATAGATTCTGTCGATCGTATGACTGACGAGCACTATCGTCATGCTATGGATATCTTACCTAACATCTTCGAGTACCAGAAAGAAGATCTCAAGTGGATGCTTGATAGCACCGAGAAGTGGTGTCAAGACCGTGCGGTATTCAATGCCGTGATGGAGTCTATTCAAGTCATCGAAGGTAAGCATCAAGTGCTCAGCAAGAATGCTATTCCCGACATCTTGAGTAAGGCGTTAGCTGTGTCATTCGACACTAACATCGGTCACGATTACTTAGAGAATGTTGATGAGCGATTTGACTTCTATCACCTCGACGAAGAGAAGCTCGAGTTCGACCTAGATTATTTTAACAGAGTGACCAAAGGTGGATTACCGAATAAAACCCTCAACATCGCTTTGGCTGGCACTGGTGTTGGTAAGTCTTTGTTTATGTGCCACTGTGCCGCATCATCCCTTACCCAAGGGAAGAACGTACTGTATATCACCATGGAGATGTCAGAAGAACGTATTGCCGAACGCATTGATGCTAATCTACTGAATGTGCCGATCGATCAGTTGGATAAGCTATCTAAGGATATGTTTACCGATCGTGTTGGAGAGGTATCGCGCAAGACTACTGGTAAGTTGATCATTAAGGAGTATCCGACAGGTGCTGCTCATGCGAATCACTTCCGTGCGTTGCTTAATGAATTGAAACTGAAGAAGAACTTTACGCCAGATATTATCTTTATCGATTATTTGAATATCTGTTCGTCATCTCGTATGAAAGGAATGGGCGGTGCTATTAACTCGTATTCTTACATTAAGTCTATTGCTGAAGAGCTACGTGGGCTTGCCGTCGAATTCGACGTGCCGGTCGTGTCAGCAACGCAGACGACTCGTTCAGGTTTCAATAATGATGACGTTGGGCTTGAGGATACGTCCGAGTCTTTTGGACTACCCGCAACCGCCGACTTCATGTTTGCACTTATCACTAATGACGAACTCAAAGGTCAGAATCAGATCTTAGTTAAGCAGTTGAAGAACCGGTACAATGATCCTGGAATGCATCAGCGGTTTGTTATTGGTGTAGATCGTGGTAAGATGAGATTGTTTGACGTTGACCAAAACCAGTCAGCACTAAATAAAGACGAAGACAATGGTCCAGCGTTCGATAATTCCAAGTCTGGTTCAAGGGTGTCAGCAGAGAAATTCGAAGGCTTCAAAATGTAAAAGGAGAGCCTAATGGATTCAATCACCCACACAATAATAGCAGTTGGGTTGTTAGCTGTAGCATTTTATGTAGGAAAGTGGGCAGGAAAACGTGAAGGGATTGAGGGCGTACTAAGTTATTTAATAAATTATGGAGCATGTACAGAAGATGATATCGAAAGAGCAAACGATCGTTTCTCAGACGAGCACGACCGATAAGAAGACATTCGTATGTCCTGTTGTAGAGGTCGAAGGTGAGTTAGCGCTCGAGCTTAGTGATGAGTTACTCGACCAGCTAAACTGGAAGGTCGGTGATGAGTTAGTATGGGAACGGATCATGGATGGCCGTTACTCGTTGAAACTGGTGAGAAAATAATGAGCGAAGTGACTATACGCAACAGCGACTTCCTTAAAGTGTTAGAGAGCTTCTCCGATGAGATGCTGTCTAAGCCTTCGTATAACGACGAACAATATTGGACGTACGTTGATGAGGGTGACGTAGAGAAAGGCGAGTACTACTGCTCTGAGACCTATTTGAAAGAGTGTTTATCGCGCGATGAGTTAGTTGGGGCTCCTGACCGATACTTTGCACAACCAATTGCTAATATGGTGCGCAAAGATCCGGAAACGTGGAAGCCTTTTATGCAGAAGGTTAAGTACGACTTCGCACAAGAGCTCGGAGCTCACACTTCGGCCTTGTTGTCATACTATCCGCCTGGTGGTTTCGTTGGGTGGCATACTAACTTCGATGCCAATGCGTACCAGATATTATTCACTTGGTCGGAGACTGGCGATGGGTATTTTAGGTACTATGACAAAGCGCAAGATAAGATTGTGACAATTCAGGATAAGCCGGGTTGGCAGTGTAGACACTTCTACTTTGGCGCAGGCGACGAACCTGACCTACATTGCTGGCATTCTGCATATGCTGGATGTCAACGCATCACATTAGCATACAAGTTCGTTAATGGTGGTAGCGTGAACAACCCTGAAGATGCTATGGCACGTCAGATGCGTGATATGTTAATTGAGGAGATTGAAAGTGAGTAAGTATTTAATCTACAGTAGCCCTGGATGTGGTTACTGTTTACAAGCTAAACGAGTTTTAGCAAGTAAGGGATTGGAGTATGATTATATAGACCTGGTTGATGTAGATGATGCTGATAAAGCTCAACTACAAGAATCAGCAGGAAGACCTTTTCGAACTGTCCCTCAAATATTTAAAGAGACTGACCAAGGATTGCAATATATCGGCGGTTACACGGATTTGATGGCTTACTTAAAAGCATAACTAAATACTTGACTAACAATATGGAGAACTAAAATGATTGATGTAGATAAGAAAAAAATTGCTGGAGTGATTAAAGAGTTATCTGACTCTATGACACGCGTAGATGCTGAGAAGGAACTGCAGCGCGACATTATCCAGATCACATTCCAGAACGAAGGCTTCGACAAAAAGAAGCTGCGCAAGATTGCGACAATTTATCACAAACAGAATGCTACTGAAGTACGTACGGAAGCCGATGAGGTTTTCGAGCTGTATGAAGAGTTATTCTCGTAACCACTAGGAAGTATAGATGTTATTAACGGCTGGATGCAGCTTCGTTTGGGGTGATGAGTTGGACGGGTTCGATAACGATCCGCCAACTCATTGGCCGTCAACGTTTACCCATTTACTCTCCGACAAGCTAGAGATGCCATACGTTAATTTGGGAATGTGTGGTTCATGTAACGATCGTATCTTTCGAGATGTAATAGATCATTTGCATGACAGCGAAAAGGAAAACCCAACCCACATGGTCATACTGTGGTCAGCTTGGCAGCGAAACGAGATTGTTGAAGAAATGCCTCTAGAAAGAGCGCTGCATATGGGGTTAGGTATGCCTTATAACCACGTACAGTTTTCGCCTCAGAGAATCAAATTAATTAATAAAGGCGCACGGCGAGATCACCTAACCGAATATTATGAGCGCTATTATGATTCTAAAACAGACATTAGTCACGGTATAACTAAGATGAAGTCTATGGAGGTTATCTGCGATGCGATGGGGATTAATTTGATACAAGGAGTATTCCATGCCAGGATGTATCAGAATATACTCAAAGTATTGACTAACACCCCATCTAACCCAGATGCTGACGATCGTAACATACAAGAATACGTCCCAGAGTTTGCTTCATGGTTGAAGAAAAGTGTCATATCGTTGAAGGATACCAGTCGCGTTGGTTTAGGTAGACATCGTGATCTGTTTAACATAGCTCGGTCGCTAGGAGACCTCAAGGAGTTTGATCACCCCGGTGAGCGATCTCAAGTGGTGTTCGCTGACTTCCTATATAAACAATTCAAGGAGATGTGACGACCATACTCACATTACGGAATGACTGCGCCGTGTGCACACTAAAAGACAGTCCCAATTTTAGAATAGACATTCAGGGTTGCGTTCAGTGTGGTCACCCCCAGAATGAACGGTAAATGTCCTATCTCGTCACTAAGGAGTAGCTACCTTGTAAGACGCATTCGACAGACCCTGCCAAATCCTAGGCTATCGGGCAATAAAAATGAGTGTCTATTCTAAAGCATATTCTACGGAGTATGCTCAGTCCTAAGGATTTAAAATCCTGGGCAGATTAATCACCGTGCGTGAGACTCGTTTCGGTTTGATTAGCGGCGGGTGGAAGCCCCGCACCTATTTTCGGTGATGCGCACCGCTTTGTCTCATCAGAAGACATTCCGCTTAGCCCGAGAAGACCCACTTCATAAGTCGTCTGTGCACGGGCGCTGATAATGGAGAATAAAGTTTGGGCTGTCCCAGCGAGTGTCTCCATCTTTATACACACAAACACAACACACAAAAGGAGACAATTATGTCTAAAACACCTTATGAACTTCGGTTCCAAATCTTAGAAATGGCTCGCGATCTTTGTTTGCAGCCCTACTATGAGCAACAAAGCTCGTGGCAGGAATTGCATTCTGTAGCCACGGAAGCAATTCGTGATGGAAGGATCAGCGATACTTCTACTGTCCTTGAACGAATTGACTTGAGAAAACCAGTCATGCCAACAACTGCTGAGATTCATCAGAAAGCAAGAGAGTTGGCAGAATTCGTCAACCAAGGATAACTGTTTAACAACACCCTCCAAGCCTCTTCACAATGCTCAAACCGGAGGGTTACTATAAATACACTATATTAATTAAAATTAGTGCAGATCTCATGGTATCATTCAAACAATTCTTACAAGAGGGTGTTAACGACCCCGCTATATTCAAAGCAGTGTTCTTAGCTGGCGGCCCAGGTTCTGGCAAGTCGTTTGTCGTCGGTAAAACAGCATTAACTGCATTAGGGTTTAAAGTGGTTAATTCTGATGACGCGTTTGAGAATGCGATGCAAAAAGCTGGTATGACTATGGATCCTGAGGACATCTTTTCTGACAAAGGTCAGATGATCCGCGGTAAAGCCAAAGCGTTGACTGGTAGAAAGCAGGTGATGTATATTACCGGTAGACTTGGATTGGTGATAGATGGTACCGGCAAAGACTACAACAAGATTAAATCGCAACGCGATCAGCTAGAAAAATTAGGTTATGAGACGGCTATGATTTTTGTTAACACTGACAAGGAAACTGCATTAGAGCGTAACCGACAACGCGATCGATCATTACCAGATGACCAAGTGATCAAGATGTGGAATGCTGTACAGGGCAACATAGGTAAGTTCCAAGGAGTATTTGGACAGAACCTGTATATTGTTGACAACAGCAACGGTGTTGATATAGATCAAGGCGTTCTGCGCGCATATCGCGAAATTCAGAAATGGACTAAGGCACCACCTCGTAATGGGTTAGCTCAGCGTTGGATCAAACAACAGAGAGCAAAAAAATAGCTTTACTTCTAAGGCGTAATCTGGTATAATTAATCCATACCAAACAATACCCCTTAGGAGAAACAATGAGTTATATGTTAAAGCTAGCTGTTAATGATGATCAGATTGATGATATCGTTCGCCAAGAGCTACTGTTTCAGCGTGAATGCTGTGACAAGAGCGAAACGGCACTGATTGAAGCGTTAGATAAGGTCATTAGCATATTCACCCCCCCTTCAGAGATTGTTGAGCAAGAAACGTATATGTACGGTCAGTACGATCTACCATACGCTCGAAACTAACAAATCCGTCAAATTATCCCACAAAAGTGGGATTTTTTTTGTATTTTTTTTGTATTCCCTGTTGACTTCAGGTGTCATTGTGAGTATAATTGCCACATAAAGTTGAGAAATGAGAGGAAAAACAAATGTCTAATATTGCTAAAGATTTGATCATGGAAGGTTTGGCTGACGAATTCTACGATGATCCAGATTATGCGGTTGAGTGGTTAATCGAACAAGGTTATGCTGTTGACGGGTTAGCTGAGATAGATCTATGTGATCTGTTCGTCGAAGTATCCCTTCCTTTTGTAATGGAGATCTAATAATGAACAACAAGATTGTCAAGCTGAATTACGAACGCAAGGTGCGATACGTATTTGATCGCCCTGGTGAAGACTACAAGCGATTAGGTGAGATAATTGTTGACCATTACGGGTCGTTCCTGGATCATAAGTGGGATATGGATGACGTGAACAAGTTTCACCAAGTCGTTCGTAACTGCGGGTTGTCGGTAGACGAATTCATATCGACTGATTGGTCTGACCAATGCAAAAAGGCTGTCACGAAAACCAAAGCCACTAAAAAGCCTAAGGCTGTCAAGAAAACAAAGTAAGGAGTATATTATGGATTCAGCGATTGTAGACAAGTACATTGAGACGGTTGAGCGAGAAAGTAAACAGCACTCGTTAGATGGTAACATATCGTACCCATACGTCACAGGTGTGTTAATGTCTATGTTGCGCGGAGCATTATCAGACAATGTGAGAATGCGTGAAGTAATTGAGAGTATGATTGAAGAGGCAGTCTCTGATGACGTTTAAAGAATTTACCCTGTACCTAGTTTCATTCATATTGATAGCATCAGCCTTTCATACGCGGATCACTGGTGGTGAGCCCAACACTCTAATTGTGCTTGGAGCGACATTCGGTATGCTATTGTTGATAAGAGATGCCCTGCATTTCGTGTTTACCTCTCCGCGACGGAGATAAGGAATTTTATTATGTTTTATGATTATCGTACAGATGTGTATGAGTTGGTTGAAGATGGACGTTTAGTTAACGTTTTGAATGGCCGTTTTTTTACAGTGGAGCAAGTAGAAAATGTTCTAGAGATAGCTACTCCTGTACAAGATGTCGCTGAGTTCTTCCGTGACAAGATCGAGAAAGTCGAGCGACATAAAAGTACTCTTGAAAAGTATTTGCAGTATGCTGACGGAGGTGCGTACTATCAAGATAAAAAACGCATCGCAGAATGTCGTGATGAGATTGCGAGCATCAAACGTTTCCTAGGTGATGCATAGTGTTATACCGTGTAAACAGATTGGTATGGAGAGTTAGATTTACGTTAGCTGTGATGTGGATATTTAGAGACTTTAGGGGGTTTCAATTGAAACTTGGATGGACGGTTTCCAACAAGACTAAGTATGATTACTTGCCACCCTATGAAGCTGCGATAGAAGAGATTACTGAGTGGTACGATTGAGGAAATCATATGAGTGAGTATACACCAGACAACTGGGTAGTGTTGAATATAAAACAAGGTAAGTTGGACAGCAAAGGGTTCTACAAAGTCCTCGGTGGGTGGAGTGGTGGTTACCTAAATGGTGATGCTTGGCGAATGAACTCAGGTATCAGCAAAGTCACAGAAGAAGGTGACTACTTGTTGTTCCATGGCTACTCAGGTAGTGTGTATCATTGCCACAAGGAAAGATATCGTTTGACAATGGCAAATGCAGGCATATATAATCAACTCAAAGAGAACCAAGGATTCGAAGGTCAAATCACTTTGATGGACGAAGACACAAATTGGTTAGAGGTGAAGTGGTGAGGTAGTTATGAAGTATAGTAAAGAACTATTCGAACATTTAGATCAAATTCGAGAAGCACAGCAGGCAGCGAAAGCCGAATACGAGGCCAAGAACGATGAGTGGTGGAATGGTCTCACTGAAGAAGGGCGTGAGGATGCTTTCTATGCTGTAATCAAACGTATGCACAAAGCAGAAGTTGAAGACCGCGGGTCTTATCGTCACGCACTTTATGAAGTGTTTGGATTTGATCCTGGCATGTATGGGAGTGGTATGGATTGCGGTTACATGACATTACACAACATGATCTTTGATGCGTTTGAGCTTGAGGCTATGAAAGGTGTAACTCGTTTTGAAGTGATTGATGATAGTGGTCGTGCTTATGTGAAGTATCTCAAAAAAGATGAAGGCATCACGTATAGTTTACAAGATGACGATCGCACACTAAAAGTGTTTATTGACGACAAGTTTGGGGAGTAGGGATGAAAGAAATTACGGATGTAGAATACGCACTGTTTCAGAAACTCACAAAGATTTGGTTTCATACTCAACCAGAAAAGAGTGGTTCATTCTTTATCTGTGGTGAAGCAGGCGAGAGTGATGAGCATGGATTGCCTGAATTTATTTTAGTATGTCCTCAGATGGGTGCGAATATCACAGCAGTGTATAAGAGAGAAATGGTGGGAAAGAGTGGACAATGAGCATTAGTTACTCTACAAATTTTATGGGGCCAGTCACTATAGATTGGTATCGTAAGCGTGGATTGACGCACAAAGTCAGCGTGGTACTCGAAGAAGACAGAAGGTTTTACCCAAAAGGTCTGGGGCCAGGTGATGTGTGGGAATATGATGAGATCACTGTCAACTATTGTGCTGGTCGTATCGACATCCGTGATAGTGAGAAGCAGGGTTACGATGGTTGGGACGAGTACAGTCTTGCCCCCATGCATGTTGAGGACTGGAATGCGCTCGGCGACTACCTTTGGGAGTTGACAACACCCACCCAGTTGTGCTATAATGAGCTTATACAACAGTTTGAGGCACACTATGATAAACGGATTCGTTGGTCTACGGATCACTGGATTGAGTGCTTCAGCTGTTGGACTATTAATGGGCACACAGAAGATTGTAAAGAACCCTTATTGGAGAAGTAGAGATGGCTAACATCAAGAAGCGTTTGGTTATTTGGTATAGCTTTGTTCTGATTTTGCTTGCCGGTGTTGGTTTTTACGGAATAACACATAATATTTGGATTTAGATATGAAAGTACGTATTCGAAAATATCCTGAATGGGTTGGTCCTTATCAAGTAGTCGAGAAGCTCTGCTTTTGGGCTAAAAAAGAAAAAGATGATCTTGGATTCCCTAAAAAACCAGACTGGGTGTTCAACCTCGGAGATAAGTTAGCTCACACCCGAGCAGGTGATTATATTTCTCGTGCCGGTAACGCTTGGATCCGGTTTCATGAAAAACGTCGAGTAAAGGTGCAGATTGATCGTTGGGATACTTGGAGCATGGATTGTACCGTTGGGTACATTGTATTGCCTATGCTGAAGCAACTGAAAGATACCAAACACGGATCCCCCTTTGTAGACGATGAAGATGTACCACACCTGCCCAAAAAAGGTACTGCAAGCGGAGAAAGTATGCAGTATGATTTGTTTGATGGCGAAGAGCAAGATAAACTGTTTTGGGGACAGTATGAACAACGCTGGGAGTGGGTGTTGAATGAAATAATTTTTGCATTTGAAAGCATTGCAGGTGCTAACGAAGATTGGGAAGACAAATATCACACAGGCGAAAGAGATAGTGTGTCTGTGCCCGTTGATAGCGAAGATAACGAAGTACCTGAAGACGATGCTAAGTACTTTCGTTGGGATAAAGGTCCTAATGACACGAGCCACTTTGATATAGAAGGATATAGAAAAGAAGCTGATCGTATCAGCAATGGTTTTAGACTGTTTGGAAAATATTATCAGGGGTTATGGGATTGATATGAGCACACAACAAGCTGTAGAATTTCTAGTTGAGCTAGCAAAAGAAGTAGAGATTGGCGATCCGTTTGATTGGGCCGATGTTGCTATAAGCGAAGAAGAAGCGTATCGTTTGATGGCGATGAATGTTCTTGAGATGGATCCAGATCCGCGCGTGATGATGGCTACAATCGTCAAATTGTGTGTAGAGAATATGGTATTGAATGTGAGGCTAATGCAAAACAAATGACTATGAATTATGAAAGACGAAACGCTGTTAATCGCGCACGTGAATTATTAACGGATATGCTTTGGGAAAAATACTTTGTCAGAGAGAGCAACCCAGAGTTATGGGATGAAGCGAGAGCATGTTTAAAGCACTATCCTGGTGAGTATGACATGAAGCAAGCAGCAGAGCAATCCCCCGAGATTTTTGGTGAATGGGAATATTATCAGAGGAAGGACGACGAAGATGTTTGAAAGTAGAACAACTTACAAGAATCGTTATGGCGATAGATATCGATGGGAACCATCTACTCTAGAGAATACCTATGTTTTTCGCATGGAAGGTACTTCTCTTGAGTATTGTCGTTATGGTGGCAAAGAAGGTCAAGAGGGACTTGACCTCCAAGACTTAGGAATGTTCGACCCAAGTGGTGGTCCATACGTAGCTCTCGGAACTAAAATTGATGAAAAAGAAGTTGTCAAAATTAGTCGGTTAGAGGATACTTTTATAGTTGAGGTGAGCTAACGCAATGTTTAATACATGCAGAAAAGTTAATATGTTTGATATTATGGTGACGAGCGAACAATACCCAGACGTATTTGCTCTGCCAAGATATAAACGATTACCTGCTGTAATTGATATGATTAAGGATCAGCTAGATATAACAGTGGATAACGGTCTTATCATAAAAGAGGTCGTTAGTGTTAATACGGTTATTTTGAAATTTTATATTGAGGATATTGATGATGAGTGATAACATTTTCGATTTAGAACAAGATATTATGAACTGTTGGGTTTTGGTAGATGATGTTGATCTGCTATACAACTATATCGGTGAAGACCCATTCTTCGAAGGGATGTATCCGAATCATCAAGACAAAATTCTAAATCTGCTGTTGGGTATGAAAGAGTTATACCAAATGAAGTATGAAAAGATGTTCAAGTCGTTTGAGGGGGTATGTAGCGAGTACCATAAACGTGGTAATAGTATCAGAGATCTTCAATCCATGTGCGATGATTGCAATCAATCCTTAGCTCGTGCTTGCAATGAAAGGGAGCCGCTGTTTGATGATCCTATTGATGTTATGCAATTTGAACTGCAATCCCGACAAGACCAAACCGTGAGACGCTCACTTAACGATGCTACTCCTGAAGAGTGGGATAAGGCAGCTCGCAATTCATCTGATTACAATCCTTCGGAATACTGGTAGATACCTCTCCAGATAGTCGCAACCACCTTCGGGTGGTTTTTTTATGTGTGAATCCCTGTTTACTTTACAACCAGAAGGTGGTATAGTAGGTACTGTGAATTTAACGGAGATGTTGATATGAAGAGAATACTAGCTGGTTTAATGTTGTTATCATCTTGTAGTCATGCGGATATATTGTATGAACAAGAGCGGTGTCTAGCCCTTAATGTGTACCATGAGGCGCGCTCAGAAAGCCTAGCAGGGCAGTACGCTGTAGCAGATGTAGTGTTGAACAGGGTTGACTCCAATCGCTTTCCTGACACGATATGCGGCGTTGTATACCAGGCACGGTTGTGGGATGGTCATCCTGTTCGAAACAAATGCCACTTCAGTTGGTTTTGTGATGGCAAGCGTGATGAGCCGACTGAGAGAGATGCCTGGTATCGCGCACAGGAAGTAGCGCAAAGCATTATGTATGCTGACAGATTCCGAGGGATTACTGAGGGGGCTACTCACTACCACACTCAATATGTAGATCCTTCTTGGAACCGCAATATGCGATTAGTGGGCACAATTGGTGATCATATTTTTTACTTAGAGGAGAGATAACATGTCAGAGTTAACTCGTGTGTTTTGTAATGAGTGAAGTGATTAGAAATGCGATTGTATGCCGTGTACAAATCGCAATTCAAGCGTAAATAAACCTTGTCAAAACACAATTGTTGATGTACAATATACCTTAGTATGCCGGAAGATACAATTATATGACACGCTTTATAGATCACACTAAGCCTGGCAGATTCGATGACAGACCGCATGTTTATGCGTTGTTTGATCATACCGGTGTTCTGATTAACGTCTTCAGAGAATATCATGATGCTGTTGAATCTGCTATTACACAAGTAACCGGTGACCCTAACTACACCTTCATAAACAACTACGAATTCAGTATATACGTAGAAGGTGATAGAGGGGAGGTATGCATATTCGTAGAGGAGTTAATGTGAACATAAGTAATTTATTATACAACAAACTACATAGGAAAATTGTATGAAATGGAAAGACTTACTCGCCCAAGGTATGCAGAACAAACAAGCTAAGCAAGCTCAACATGACGGTAAGGGATCACGTGGTGACCAACACGCTGCTAAGAAAGTGAATGCGACTGCACCAGGTAGTGGTAAACGCGTCGACCGCGGTGCAAGTCGCGGGAAATGATCTAAGTAACTAGATCGATTGATTGCACTCTGCAATAGTTCTTTTGATTATCAACTAGGATTGTAATCGATCGATCTTTAACAATCGTCTTACCTCTGTTTGCAACTACAACATTGGATAGGGGGGTAATTTCAAGATCACAATTATGCTTGAGCTTGAAATTTTGATGCGATTGTGATACGACTTCAATCGTATTTGATGAGACCAGCAATTGGTCTTGTTTGCAGATTGTGATTGAGTTTGCAATAGCTGCTGGTGTAAATACGAGCAACATTAGCGTCCATACTACTTTCATTTGCTTTCTCCTTTCGTCGTCGCGACGAATTCTGTTGCCTCACGGCACTTTTTGTTGTATAATCACAGCTGTTACACTGTTTTATTATTTATAGGATATATTATGAATCAATTGAGACCTCTATCGGCAATCATGTTGTCGTTAACCCTAGCCGCATGTGGTGGTGGATCTGTTACCGAAACAAGTCCCGTCACAGTTACTCCACCTGTACCTGTAGATCCTGTGATACAGGCATCGGATGAATTAGTTGATCTGATCAAGACAGCTTCTCCTGATGGTACCCTCGAAGCGTTTATCATTCCTGACAGCGATCAGTATGATAAGATTCCTCAAGATCCACTTAACCCGTTGAACAGCGAAAAGGTACAGCTTGGTAAATTGTTGTACCACGATACTGGTTTGACTATGCCTGGGCTAACTGGTCGTAGTGGAACGTGGTCGTGTGCGTCTTGTCACCAAGCTGGAGCTGGATTTAAATCTGGTAACGCTCAAGGTATTGGTGATGGTGGGGAAGGGTACGGGTGGCGAGGTGAGATGAGAATGGCAGCTTTCGATTTAGCTGATCCCAACTTAGTCGACCACCAGCCTCGTTCTTCTCCCACTGTATTGAACGTAGCATTCCAAGACGTGATGTTGTGGAACGGACAGTTCGGTAATTCTGCAGGCTCGGTTAATAGTAATGTAGATGACGATAAGCTGATCACTCCAGGTACGCCTAAGGCGACCAATGCCCTAGGGTTTTCTGGAGTTGAGGTTCAGGCACTAGCAGGTACCATTGTCCACAGATTGTTTATGGGACCTGGGTCAATATTGACTACTAACGATCAGTACGTCGAGCTCGTCGAACAAGCGATTGAAGCTAGTCCAGACTTTGAACAACGATCCTTGATGGAGGTTGCGGCATTGTCGGTAGCAGCGTTCGAACGAACAATACTATCTAACAAGGCTCCGTTCCAACAGTGGCTCAAGGGAGACCGAGAAGCTATGAGCGAGGAAGAGCTCGCTGGAGCTAAGGTGTTCTTTGGTAAGGGTCAGTGTGCGGGATGTCACAGTGGACCGGCGTTGTCTTCTCCAGTCAATGCTAACGCTCAACAAATGTTCATGGCTGTCGGGTTCTCAGACTTGGATGCCTATAACGTAATCCATGGTGAGGTCGCAGAGGATGTTAGACTAGGTCGTGGTGGATTTACTGGTGACGAGCAAGACAATTACAAGTTTAAGATTCCGCCTCTGTATAATATTGTGCAGTCGGACTTCCTAGGTCACGGTAATTCATTCAACAGTGTTCGCGAAGTAGTTGCATACAAGAACTATGCTGTACCTCAGAAGCAGATTGATAACCTCGATCCTCGGTTTGTTCCACTCAATCTAACTACAGATGAGATAAACTACTTGACGTCATTCCTGGAAGTGTCTCTAACCGATCCTGATTTGAAGCGTTACGAGCCTGAGACTGTACCGAGCGGTAAGTGCCGAATCAATGATGATTACAGTTCGCGAATAGATCTAGGATGTGAGTGATACAACCTACTGGGTTAAGTTGAATAGCTATAAATATAGGCATCGCTATTC